>WPCJ01156111.1_pt1 | contig 146786 bp, 107 predicted proteins | sample 5399831 | NCBI WGS metagenome assembly WPCJ01 (sample SAMN12869470, study PRJNA574797) | sludge metagenome | isolation source: wastewater treatment of pH10 | place: China:Beijing | collected 2019-05-20
TGATTCAGTGTCTGTACTATATAATCCGAATGTCGGAACATTTCTTTCATGGCCAAATATGGTTCAGAGAATGGATTGGCCACATAATACGATCATCGACAATATGATGAATATGGAATTACTGTTTTGGGCAGCTAAGAACGGTGGCGGACAATATTTGTACGATATTGCCTATAAACATGCTGAAACTACTATGAATTATCATTTTCGTCCTGATGGAAGTTGCTATCATGTTGTTGTTTTTGATGATCTGACAGGAGAATTTATAAAGGGAGTAACCCATCAGGGATATGATGATTATACTATGTGGGCTCGTGGACAAGCATGGGCAATTTATGGATTCACAATGGCCTACCGTGAAACAAAGGATCCTCGTTTTCTTAAAACTGCTCAAACTGCTGCAAATATTTACCTGAAGCGCTTACCCGAAGATATGATCCCCTATTGGGATTTTGATGCTCCTGATATACCTGATGAACCCAAGGATGCCTCTGCTGCGGCAATTGTCGCTTCTGCGTTACTTGAAATGTATGGGTTGATAGAAGGTAAAGAAAGAGATAAGTATCGTTCCGTTGCAGAAAAAATGCTGATTAGTTTATCATCAGCTGATTACCAAAGTAGGGATATAAATAGTTCTTTTCTGCTCCATTCGACCGGACATCTACCCAATGGATACGAAATTGATGCTTCAATAATCTACGCTGATTATTATTATATCGAGGCGCTGATTCGTTTAAAGAAACTTGAGGAAGGAAAGAATATTTATGACAACCTGTAATTTATGAGTAATAACACGCTCTTTAACTGATTGTTAGTTGAATTAACAAAAATGAAAAAAAATATTATTATTTGTTTATATCTATTTTGTATGTTGAGGTTTGTTGATGCACAAGTAACAACATACAACGTTTCTGGTTTGGAGGATTATTTATCCGAAGATTATACCATTGAGGTAAATGGAGAACCTGTTCCCGTATATGCTGCAGTTACGCAGCATCACGACAAGAAATATTCGATTGCTTATTTTGATTTTTCAGGAGAGGTCACAGTAAAAATCAAAAGTAAAATACCTTTGGATAAATTAGTTGTATTGCCTGACAGATATGGTATCAAACCCAAAGTTGAGAATAATGAGGCTGTTTTTATTATGAACACTCCTTACGATATATCTTTTGAACCTACCGGATGTAATAGTCCTTTACTGATATTCACTAATTCATCGGAGACGAATATTCCTGATAAAAATGACCCTAACGTACTATTTTTTGATCCTGGTGAACATAATCCTGAGAACGGATTAATAAAACTATCTGATAACCAGACCCTTTATATTGCGGGAGGAGCGATAGTGAATGCTGGTATTGAAGCTACAGGCGATAATATAACCATCAGAGGAAGAGGAATATTGAATGGTACACATTGGGATCATAATGCAGGGCCTACAGATTTTATGGTCAATGCAACCGATTGTAACAATCTGGTGATAAGAGATATTATCATTCAGGGTTCATACTACTGGACAGTTGTTCCTCAACGATGCGACAGGGTTTTGATAGAAAATTTACGTTTAGCCGGATCCCGCGTCGGAAACGATGATGGAGTAAACCCATGTAATTCGAGTAATGTCACAATTCGTAACTGCTTTTTCAGAACGGATGATGATGCAATTTCACCCAAAGGGATTACAAGAGCCGGGGGTGAAAAAGACTCAAAATCGGTTGAGAACATTTTAGTGGAAGATTGTGTTTTCTGGGTGGATTTTGCGAATGTCTTCAGGATTGCAACGGAAAGTAGTTGTCCGGCTTTACGCAACTTTACAGCTCGCAATATAGACGTTATCCATTTTCCAGACAGGGATAGGATCCAGATATTCTGGCTTCATCCAACCGGGGAAATGATCATGGAAAATCTCGTGTTTGAAAATGTGCGTATCCACGGAGAGAAACCTTATAATCTGATTAAGTTGTCACCTACGTTCAATTTAGTCGGAACAAGACCAATAATTCAACCAACTCCTAACAATATAACAAAAGGACCGGGAAGACGAGGCATTGGCAGTCGCGGATACGGAGAGTTTGTTGTCATTCCCTCTAACGGTCCGTATATCCATAATGTGGTATTTCGTAACATCTCCACTTATGGCGACTTCGCTAATCCACAAAATGAACGAGGTTTGATTGTGATTGAGGGAGCTGGTGAAAAGTACGATGTGTCTGGTGTGACATTTGAAAATGTAAATTATTTTAATATCCCTGTCAGTCCGCAAGGAGCTAATTGGAAAGAAAATAAATTTACAAGTAATATTAGGCATATACAGTAAAGTGGTTTTGAATCTAAGCAGAAAGTGATGATACGAATCGCGACCGGGATCAATATCTTGTCTTCATATATAAACATTTTAAATAATAGTTGATTATGAATAAAATCATCTGTATTGCATTTATTGTTTTATTGATATTTCCGCCAGTTTTAGCGCAGAAATTCATCCATCCTGGAGTACTTCATACTCCAAAGGAGATTGAATATATCCGCATGTTAGTAGAGAAAAAGACGGAACCCGCTTATGCTTCTTATCTCTTACTGAAAGAACATAAATGTGCGCAATTCGATTATCAGTCGGAAGGACCATTTCCTATTATTTCCCGAGATGGTGAATATGGTCATATTAAAAGTAAAATGGAAGCCGATTTTAGTGCGGTCTATCTTAATTCATTGATGTGGATCATTACGGGTAATGAAGCGCATGCTGAAAAGTCGTTAGATATCCTGAATGCTTATGCAAACACACTTACAACCATTCCCGAAACCAACGATGCTCCTCTTCTGGCAGGTTTGGAAGGTTTTAAAATTATCTATGCGTTGGAAATCCTGAAGCATACCTACAAAAAAGTATCTCAAAAAAAACTAAACAATGTTTCCAGGATGTTCAAAGAGATTTTTATGCCTGTAATGGACGAATTCTATGCCCGCAACCCTTATACTAACGGTAATTGGGGAGTGATTGTGACAAAAACTTATATGGCTGCAGGAATATTTTTCGACGATCGGAAAATGTATGGGAAAGCAAAAGACTTCTACATTAATGGGCATGATAATGGAACTATTAAGAATTATATCAGCGATGATGGGCAGATACAGGAAAGCGGACGAGACCAGGGACATTGTATGTTGGGAATTGGTGCAATGGCTACTATTTGCGAAATCGCATGGCAACAAGGAGATGATCTCTATTCTGTATTAGATAACAGATTGTTAAAAGGATATGAATATGTGTCGAAATACAATCTTGGTTATGATGTGCCATTTATAACCTGGACAGATATAACCGGGAAGTATAACAATTGGACAAAAATATCTGAAATTGGACGTGGTAATTTCAAGCCTGTTTTCGAAATCTGTTATAACCATTATGTAAACAGGAAAGGATTTTCTATGCCTTATACTGAAAAGGTATTGGAAAAAATTCGTCCCGAAGGGTTCGACCGTGATCAACCCTCTTTTGGTACACTATTATTCAATGAAGAGAAGTAGTAAAAGTATGAAGACAAGGGTCGGAACAGCACGTGCTGCAAAAGTGGATAGACGAAACGGATTGATCATACTGTTGTTCAGCAGGCGGAAATGGAGTGATGATTGAGCATAAGAAGAAAGTTACTTATAAAGATAAACTATCTTTATCCTTATTACCCTGTGGAGGTTTTGCTATTCGTATACAAGAAATATAAAAAAAAATGAACATGAAAATTATTAAAGTTTTTATATTGGCGATTTTCAGTTATTGCAGTCTGTTCGCAAATGAGGTTTCATTACAATCGGCGGACAATAGGTATGAGATAAAGGTTTTTGAACAAGAAAACCATTTATGGTTTACAGTCAATTTCGATGGGGATAAGGTTATTTATCCATCCCTTTTAGGAATAAACGGTAATGGTGAATGGAAAGAGGACATAAAAATTGGCAATATAAGCCGTGAAACAGTTGATCAGACTTGGAAACCTGTTTATGGAGAGAGAGCTGTTGTAAAAGATCATTATAATAGTTGTATAATTGATCTGTATTCTGAAAAGAATAAAAGACGAAGGTTACAGTTGGAAATCCGCGCATACGATGAAGGCATTGCTTTTCGTTACAATTTTCCGGGAGGCGAGTATCTTCATATCACTGATGAGTATACCCAATATACTCTTCCCGAAGGTACAAAAGCTTGGTACACTGCCCGGGCACAAACACCCTATGAGTTACTTCCTTTGAAAGGATGGCCAGGAGAAAGTGAGCGGCCGTTGGTATTGGAGTTGCAGGACGGCCCTTATTTACTGCTTACCGAAGCGGAGGCGGTGAATTATGTACGGACTAAGTTTGCCTTGGGTGATAAATCCAACACCATCCGTAGCGTTATGTATGGAGCGGTAGATGAGATTGCCCCCTTTTCTACTCCGTGGCGAGTTGTAATGGCCGCTAATAAGGCGGGAGAACTGATTGAAAATAATGACATATTATTAAACCTGAATCCACCTTCCCGTATAGAAAATCCCTGGTGGATTACCCCCGGAAAGGTGATGCGTGAAGTTACCCTGTCTACGGAAGGTGCCAAAGCGGTGGTCGATTTTGCGGTAAAAAGGAATTTGCAATATGTCCATTTCGACGCAGGATGGTACGGGCCGGAAAATGACTGGAAGTCGGACGCTACCACCGTTACCCTCGATCCGGGTCGGAATCCCAACCCGGATGCACTTGACCTACAAGAGGCGATTGCTTATGCCAAGAAACATAATAAAAAGGTAATTTTATACGTCAACCAACGGGCTTTGGTCCGGCAACTCGATGAGATACTGCCACTTTATAAGAGTTGGGGAGTGGATGGTATAAAATTTGGTTTTGTAATGGTTGGTTCCCACTACTGGACCCGGTGGTTACATGATGCGGTAATTAAATGCGCCAAGTATGGATTAGTCGTGGATATCCATGATGAATATCGTCCCACAGGATTTAGCCGTACTTATCCGAACCTGATGACCCAGGAGGGTATTCGAGGGAATGAAGAATTTCCTGATGCCACCCACAACACCCTCCTTCCTTTTACTAGGTTCACACAAGGAGCGGCCGATTATACGATCTGTTATTATCGTCGGGATTTTTCGGGTAAAGATATTTCCGACAAATCTCACGGATTGGTAAATGCCCGTTTACTAAGCACTACTCCCGCACATCAATTAGCTTTATCCGTAATCTATTATAGTCCACTACAATATGTCTACTGGTATGACAAACCTTCAGAGAGCCAGGACGAACCTGAACTGGAATTTTTCGATAAGGTGCCTACCGTTTGGGACGATACCAAAGTACTTGATGGAGTGCCGGCAGAATATATTACAATGGCTCGTCGTAGTGGAAACGACTGGTTTGTAGGAAGTATCACTAATACCAAATCGCGTAAATTATCTGTTTCTCTTGATTTCCTTGAACTGGGAAAAACCTATACCGCACATATTTATGAAGATGATCCAAAGGTAAAAACACGTACACAGGTTGGTATAAAGAGAATAAAAGTAACCCGGGAATCGGTTATTGAAACTAATCTCAAACCGTCAGGCGGACAGGCAATCCTGATAACTGAGACCAATTAATTTTCCAATTACAACGTACAGAGGAATATTTCTAAATAATTTATGGAGATTTTGAATAAAAAAATATCAGTATTTATAAAAGTCAAGGCTTTTATCTTGCTCATTATGGTATTGCTTATTGGCTTTGTGATGTGCTCGAATGAGGTGGATGACAATGGAAGAGGTTCAGAGGAGCCTTCTCCCAAATCGGATCCCGAGATAGCTTATATTGATACTTTAAGTCCTTCTGTTCCTATGAAACGTGGAGGTTTGCATACGGAGGAAGATTTTGCCCGAATCCGTCAGAAAATAGCAGATGGTGAGGAACCATGGATATCAGGCTGGAATAAACTTATTAGCAATCCCAGGTCTCAAACGACGTGGAATGCCAGTCCGGCAGTAAAACTGATTCGTGGTGGAAAAAGTCGGGAAGAACCTGATCCGGATAATTATAGCCGGGCGATGAACGACGCAGCAGCGGCATATCAATTGGCGTTAAGATGGAAAATCAGTGATGATAACTCATTTGCACAAGCTGGGGTCAATATCTTGAACGCCTGGGCAAGCACATGTGAACGGATTAGTGGAGACTCGAATAGGGCATTGGCTGGAGGTTTGTACGGATACCAATTTGCAGCAGCGGCAGAGTTATTGAGAGATTATGAAGGCTGGGCTACGGAAGATTTTGAAGTATATAAACAATGGATGATTGATGTCTTTTACAATTTGAATATGGCCTTTTTAACATCACATTGGGGTACTTGTTACTCACATTATTGGGCTAACTGGGATTTGTGTAACCTTGCATCGGTCATTGCCATAGCTGTTTTGACAGACAATAGGAGTATGTACAATTATGCGGTTAATTATTTGCAACGGGGGAATGGTAATGGGAATTTGTTCCTGGCAATTAATCATGTTTTTACGGGTGAAAATACCGGATTGGGACAGTTGCAAGAAAGCGGTAGAGATCAAGGTCACTCTTTGTTGGTCATTGGTCTGTTAGGAACGATATGCCAGTTGACATGGAATCAGGGAGACGACTTTTATGGACTGGATGACAACCGTATTTTAAAAGCGAGTGAATATACTGCAAAATATAATGTCGCTCAACTGGATGTGCCTTTCGAGACCTATATCCGCTATTTTGCAGCGAATTGCACGCAATCGGAGACGCACACAGCTATTAGTTCGGCTGGACGCGGAGAAGTGCGTCCTATCTGGTCGGCTGTTTATTACCATTACACGAAAGTAAAAAACCTGTCGACAACATATATCGGTATGGGAGTCCAGGGGACTCAACCTGAAGGTGGTGGCGGTGACTATGGCCCTAACAGTGGTGGATTTGATCAACTCGGATTTGGGACTTTAATGTATACATTGGATTAGTTGGGATAAATACCGACACATGGAAGATAGCCGTGTGTCGGTATTTTAATGTATATTGAACGTCATTTATCCGGAAAAAATACTTAGTCTTTACCGATCTGAGGTTTTATTTCCAAACTAATAACGATAAAACAAAATAATAATGGAAAGAGGGGTTTTGAAAGTTAAGTTTACTGCAGCACTATTCTTATTGCTACTATTTTCTGTCTCTTTACATGCAGGTGACAAACTGGTTGTATATACCGCGCCGGAAGGAGTATTGCTCAATAGTGATTTTTCAGTTAAGGTAAGGCAACCGGGGAAAGAGTGGCAGGCTGTGCCGAATCATCTGGTGAAAGTGGATGAGGTACGTGGAATGAATCACCATGTGGAGGAGGCATCCATGGCCTATTTCGATTTTTCGGGAGAAGTGGAAGTCTCCGTGACATTCAATAACGGACCTATCCATAAGGCACGGGTAAGACCTCTCTCTTATGAAATAGAACCAACAGTTAAAGGGAATACACTGACGTTTAAGTTAGACCAGCCGCGCAATCTCTCGGTGGAGGTAAACGATGATATTTTTCATAATCTGCACCTTTTTGCTAACCCGATAATTGAAAATATACCCGACAAGAACGATCCGGATGTAATATTCTTTGGCCCCGGTATCCATGAATTTGAGGATAAGAAATTTGAAGTGCCTTCCAATAAAACAATCTATATTGATGGGGGAGCTATCCTCAGGGGGCAACTTCTGATACATAATGCCCGGAATGTAAAAGTGATAGGGAGTGGCATGGTGGAGCATACCGTGAAGATGGGGGTGCATATCGCTAACTCGAGGAATATCGAGGTGGAAGGGATTTTTACCACGCAGTGTGCCACAGGTGGTTCTGACAGCGTGACCATCCGGAATGTGAAAAGTATCAGCTACTATGGCTGGGGAGACGGACTGAATGTCTTTGCCAGTAACAATATATTTTTTGACAGGGTATTCTGCCGCAATTCCGATGATTGTACAACGGTTTATGCTACCCGTAAAGGATTCGATGGGGGATGCCGCAATATCGTTATGGAAAATTCTACCCTCTGGGCCGATGTCGCTCACCCGATATTTATAGGTATTCATGGCAATGCACAGAACTTTGATATTATTGAAGATCTGGTCTATAGAAATATTGATATTTTAGATCACAAGGAAGTACAGCTTGATTATCAGGGTTGTCTTGCCATCAATGGTGGTGACAATAATATTATCCGCAATGTACTGTTCGAAGATATCAGGATTGAAGATTTCCGTCAGGGGCAACTCTTCAATATTCGTATCTTTTATAATGAGAAGTATTGTGCAGCTCCGGGTATGGGAATCGAGAATATTCATTTCAAGAATGTAAGTTATAATGGCAATAACGCTGAAATATCGGTAATTGCCGGTTATAATAGTGATAGAAAGGTGAAAAACATCACTTTTAAGAATTTAAGGATAAACGGGAGGCTTATTACGGACGATATGCCCGGTAAACCGGCCTGGTATAAAACCGGTGATATGGCGCGTATCTTTATTGGAGAACATGTAGAGGGGGTCTCGTTTATAGAATAGTCAAATAAAACAAAACCTATTGTCCATGTCGAAAAAATGCATATTCATTTTACTATTGATCGCGATCTTGCCCTGTGCGAAGGCACAGACTATCCTCGAAGATACGCGACAACAACTTGTTTCGCCCGATGGCAATTATCTTTTTACGTTCTACCAGAAGCAATCTCCCGATGAGCGTAAACAGATGTATTATACGCTCTCCTATAAAGGGAAAACGGTGATTGAAGAATCCGAACTGGGGGTGCTGATTGAGAACCAACTCTTCGAATCGGCGTTGGCAATCCCAAACGATACCAGTAAGATATGGGGTGAGAACCTATCTCTTACCTCTGTCGAAACAAGAATGGTGGATGAGACATGGCATCCTGTCTATGGTGAAAGGGCGAAAGTAAGGGATCACTACAACGAACTGGCGTTGAAGTTTCAAAAAGGAGGCATTCCCGAAACAGGGAACCTCTCTGCTACCCTTACGGAAGGGCAGGGGCAAGCCTATGACCAACGACAGTATTATTATATGGATCTTATTGTCAGGGCGTATGATGAAGGCGTTGCTTTCCGCTATTTCTTTCCCGAAGCCACTAACGGGCTGTTTCTCCATATCGTGGGAGAACAAACACAATTCACCCTGCCTGAAGGCACATTGGCCTATTATGAAAGATGGGCACAAGGATCTTATAAATTGTTGCCTCTGAAAGATTGGAAAGACGAAAGTGAGCGTCCCCTGACGATGAAACTTACCAATGGATTGACTATCGCTCTGTTGGAGGCGGAAATGGTCGATTATGCCCGCATGAAATTCCGTTTAGCAAAAGAAAACACTTTGCAGGCTTCGTTGTACAGTTCGGCAGATGTAATTACACCCTATGCCACACCATGGCGGGTCATCATGGCAGCCGAAAAAGCAACGGAACTTATCGGGAACAACGATATTGTTTTGAACCTGAATCCGGAGAATAAAATTGAAGATACCTCATGGATAAAACCGGGTAAGGTAATCCGTGTAGCACGCCTCACTCAGGCGGATGCAATCAAATGTGTGGATTTTGTCGCCGAACGCGGTTTGCAATATATCCATATCGATGCCGGATGGTATGGTTCTGAAGTTCTGATGAGTTCAGATGCGACTTCAGTGGCAGAAAACCGGGATTTCGACATGCCGGAACTGATAAGTTATGCCGCCTCTAAAGGAGTAGGCGTTTGGGTTTATGCCAATCAGCGTACTTTGGTACAGCAATTGGACGAACTACTGCCGCTCTATAAGGAATGGGGATTAAAAGGAATTAAATTTGGATTTGTGCAAGTAGGTAACCAGCATTGGACTACCTGGTTGCATGATGCAATTCGCAAATGTGCGGAATACGAACTGATGGTGGATATTCACGATGAATATCGTCCTACTGGTTTCAGCCGTACTTATCCTAACCTGCTGACCCAGGAAGGTATAAAAGGGAATGAAGAATTCCCTGATGCCACGCATAACGTGATTCTACCGTTCACCCGTTTTCTGGCAGGAGCGGGAGATTATACCATCTGTTACTACGACAAACGTATAAAAACAACCCATGCGCATCAACTGGCCATGGCGGCGGTTTATTACAGTCCTTTGCAATTCCTCTACTGGTATGATCAACCATCAGCTTATCAGGGCGAGCCGGAGATCGAGTTTTTCGATAACGTCAAAACCGTATGGGATGATACCAGAGTCCTGGATGGAGAAATTGGTGAATATGTAACCATTGCCCGGAGAAGTGGTGAGGAGTGGTTCGTCGGGTCGATGACGAACAATGATGCAAGAAAAATCAATACCTCACTCGATTTTCTGGATGGTGGTAAAAAATATGTTGCCCATATATATACTGATGATGCTACTGTGCAGACAAGAACTAGTGTCCGTGTTACACGGGTGATTGTAGATAGCAAATCGGTGTTGCCGTTTCAACTGAAAGCAAGCGGCGGATGCGCGATTCATCTTATGCGCGCAAGTAAAGATGACCTGAAAAAATATAAAGCGCATGAAAGAAATATAATTTTGTAAAGGATGAAAAAAAAACCGATAATATTGTTGCTTTCGATTTGTGTTATATTTTCCGTGCAAAGCCAAATCCCTTTGCCCGCACATCTTCCGCAGGGGCATCCGTGCCTGATGACCACTGACGGGCAAAAGTCGGATATCCGGCAACAGGTAGAAAAGGAAGAATGGGCGAAAAACGTGGTGGAAGGTATTCTGAAACGCATCGACCCCTACGTGGAAAAAACAATGAAACAACCCGACTGGATGTACTCCCGCCTGATGATGTACTGGAAGAGTAAAGCCACTCAGGTGTATATCAACGGGGGAGTCTATTCCCATGCCGACGGTGAAGCGCCTGTGCCTACTGTCCGTTTCGGTAGTACGCGTGGAGTAGGGTCACCGGTTAGAAGGCCTAAATTAGAGGATATTGTCCCTTATATGGACGACACCAAAGGTGTTTTCTTCCATAATACGGCAAAAGAAGGCAGTCCTTTGGAGTGGTCGGATCAATCGAATGTATCGGGAGGTGCCATCGAAAGTGTCAACGAAGAGATCATGAGGCTGGCAAAAGATGCGGCATTTATTTATTGGCTTACAGAAGAGGAGAAATATGCCCGTTTTGCTTTTGATATATTCAATACCTATATGATGGGTATGTACTACCGCGGCGAACCGATAGATTTGGGTAACGGACATGCCCAGACGTTGGTTGGGTTATCCACTTTCGAAGTCATTCAGGAACGCGTCCTAAACGAACTGGCTTATACGTATGATTTTCTGTATGCCTATATTAAAGAAAATCACGCGGATAATATTGATATGTATGCCACTACATTAAAAAAATGGATAGATATCTCTATTCAGAATGGTGTACCCCATAATAACTGGAACCTGCATAAGTCCAAATTCATATTGAATGTCGCCATGGTACTTGAAGACAACAAGCGCTATGACGATGGCAAAGGACGGGAATATTATATTGACTATATACTCAACAGGACTTCTGCACGTCAGTGGTCGCTCGCTGATTTTATGAAGTACGGTTATGATTTCAATACCGGAATATGGAACGAATGTCCGGGTTATGCACAGGGTGTCACGCGTGATCTGATGAATTTTATCCGCGACTACGACAATACTTTTAACCAGAACCTATTGCCTTATACGCCCGTTATGAGAAAGGCGGTGGAAGTATTACCACAATACTTGTTCCCGAACAATCTGATAACGGCATTCGGAGATACTTACTACGGTGGTATTAATACGGAAGCATTTGCCGGAATGATCCATATGGCACAGAAATATGATAACCGCGAGGATGAAGAACTTTTTACTAAAATGTACCGCTTGTTTGATCCGAACGCGGAGCGGCAAACCGGACAATCGCGAAACCTTCCACCACAAGTAGCTTCTTTCTTCACAGCAAAACCGGTTTCTCCGGAAAAGAGCATTGAAAAAGGCAAGCTAAGAGATTATATTACTCCAACATTTTATGCCCCTAACGTGAGTTGGTTTGTGCAACGTAATAAGTACAACGACAAACAGAATGGATTGATGATCTCGCAATATGCCTCCTATGGCAACCATGCACATTCCAACGGTATTGCTATGGAACTATATGGCAAAGGGTATATATTGGGTGCCGAATCGGGCATTGGTTCTTCCTACTTTGAAAAGCCTTATCTGGAGTACTATTCACAATTTCCAGCGCACAATACAGTGATGGTGGACGGCGTATCGAAATATCCCGAGATGCTGAGCAATCATCCTTTCGACCTATTGGGCTCTTATCCCCAATCGGGGCAGAAAGAAGGCTATTATCCCGGTATAACCTATTCGGAGGTTTACTTTCTTGAACCCGAAAGCCGGAGCGACCAGAACCGCCTCTTGAGTATTGTCAGCACCGGCGAGACAACAGGCTATTATGTCGATATCTTTCGTTCGAAGAAACAACGGGGAGGCGATAAATTCCACGATTACTTTTACCATAATCTTGGGCAGGAACTATTTATTCAGAATATAAAAGGGGTTGCTTTGGAACTTCAACCGAGTAACGAAATGGGGTTTGCCGGAGGACATCTGTTCGCGCTGGATTATATGTGGGATAAGCAATCAGCAAAGATAAACGATGATTATCAGGCAATATGGAAAATGAGTTTTCCGGATGACAACAATATCTATATGAACCTATGGATGAAAGGCTATGAGGGGCGCGAAGTATTCTCCATTAAAGCTCCGTCTTGCAAGGCATTCCGTGGCAATAGTGGATTCCCTTATGAAGTGGATAAAGAGCCTTTCCTCACCATTGCTGCCCGCCAACATGGTGAAGCGTGGGATCATCCGTTTGTTTCCGTATTCGAACCAACCATGGAAAGCGAGGGAAGATCAATCGAATCAATCACCTCATTCGATCCAGATAATAAACAAAACATTTCTCCCGACTTTGTAGGGTTGGAAGTAAAAAGTAAATCCGGTCACACCGACTATATCTTCTCATCCGTAAAAGAGGAGAAAGTATCGTATAACGGTATGTCTGCGAATGCGATCTATGCTGTTATAACTGAGAAAGGCGATGATTTCACCCTTTTCATGGGTAACGGTACCTTTATAGAGGGAAAAGGGTTCAGCATAGAATCGGCAGAGAAGACAAACTTAGTACTGGAATATAAGAATGGAGAATACTATTTTACCTGCGATAAGCCTGTGATAATTATAAGTGCGGGAGGTAAGAAAAAGAAAATGGATATGATGACTTATCAAAATATTAAGTTATGAGAAATATAATTATCATAATGGGATTATTGGTTTGTGTACACGCAAATCCACAATACCAATCGGAAGTATGGGTGGCAGACCAGGGTGATGGCACTTACAATAACCCCGTTCTTTATGCTGATTACTCCGATCCGGATGTGATACGTGTGGGCGACGATTATTATATGACCGCATCGAGTTTTAATTGTGTGCCCGGTCTGCCGATATTGCATTCCAAAGATCTGGTCAACTGGAAGATCGTCAATTATGCACTGAAAGATTTGAAGCTGGATGGTGTTTCCGAAGGATTTTTTGATAAACCGCAACACGGTAGAGGCGTTTGGGCACCCTGTATACGGTATCACAACGGAGAATACATGATCTACTGGGGTGATCCCGATTTCGGTATCTATGTGGTAAAGACAAGAGATATCCTTGGTGATTGGGACAAGCCGATACTTGTCCTTCCCGGTAAAGGCCGTATTGATCCAAGCCCCCTTTTCGACGACGATGGAAAAGTGTATTTGACACATGCCTGGGCAGGAAGCCGCGCGGGGTTGAACAGCATCATGACCGTTTGTGAAATGAATGCCGACGGTACAAAAGTGATCGGTGAAGAGACATTGATCTACGATGGCAATGATGGTGTAAACCATACGGTGGAAGGTGGTAAATTCTATAAGAAAGATGGCTATTACTACCTGCTTGCACCTGCAGGGGGAGTGGCGATGGGCTGGCAACTGGTGTTGCGCTCGAAAAACATTTACGGCCCTTATGAGGTGAAAACCGTGTTGGCGCAGGGTAGTACCGACATCAACGGGCCGCATCAAGGAGGGCTCGTGGCAACGCAAACAGGCGAATGGTGGTTCCTGCATTTTCAGGATAAAGGCGTTTACGGGCGTGTTGCCCACCTGCAACCGGTCACGTGGAAAGACGGCTGGCCTGTGATGGGGATTAACGATAAGGATTATTGCGGAGAACCTGTGCTGGCATACAAAAAACCAAATATGGGACAGACTTTTCCGGTTGAATCACCTGTTGAGAGCGATGAATTCAACTCAACAAAACTGGGTTTGCAATGGTCCTGGCATGCCAATCCCCAACAAGCTTGGGCATTTCCCTCTCTGAATGGTTATCTGCGTATGTACGGGCAATATTATCCCGACGATTTCGCCAACTTCTGGGATATTCCAAACCTGCTTCTTCAAAAACTTCCTGCACCTGTGTTTACAGCTACCACGAAACTCTCGGCTGTACTGCTGAACGAGGGCGATAGAACGGGCCTGATCATGATGGGATGGGATTATGCCCATATCTCTCTGGTAAAGACAAAGGAAGGGTATGCTATAGAATATGCGACCTGTCAAGATGCGGAGCAGGAGACAGCTGAGCGGATTGTCTCTGTAACCGAGCTTAAGAAGATAAAAGTCAACGAAAAATATAATTATAAAACTCCTATTCCCGATGTGCAAATCTGGCTGCAGGTAAGAGTAGCGGATGGCGGTATCTGCACTTTTGCTTACAGCCTCGATGGAAAGCACTTCCAGTCGTTTCCCGAAACATTCAAAGCCCGTCAGGGAAAATGGATCGGTGCAAAGACCGGCCTGTTCATCATGAATCGTGATGAAGGAACGAGCCGTTCATGGGCAGATGTGGACTGGTTCAGGATAGAAAGATAGAGAATTGAATCAATTAAATACAAATATTTTTTAGTGATAAGAATGAAGATCAACAAAGTAATGTCGGGATTGGTAATGGCCATATCCTTGTGTGCGTGTGCGCCAAAAGTAGCCAATAATACTTTAGGTGTGGATCGGGAGTTGAATTATTGTAATGAGCAAGTTCAAAAGACATTAAGTAGCATAGGCGACACCACGATGATGCCCCGGAATATACTGGCAGGACAATCCGATTGGAATCTCGTTCCAGTCAGGATAGAAGAGTGGACAGTCGGTTTCTGGCCCGGGATATTGTGGTACAATTACGAAAATACAAAAAGTGAAGAGATGCTGGAGGCAGCCAGGCATTACACTGAAATTTTAGAACCACTGACCACACTTACCGCATACGACCATGATTTGGGCTTTCAACTGTTTTGCAGTTATGGTAATGGCTATCGGCTGACGGGAGATGAAAAATACAAACAGATCATCCTGAACGCTGCAGATACGCTGGCAACACTGTTTAATCCCAAAGTAGGCACGATACTTTCATGGCCCCGTGAAGTGGATAATGGACGGTTTGCGCCTTTCAATACCATCATGGACAATATGATAAACCTCGAGATGTTGTATTGGGCCGCTGCGAACGGAGGTACAAAAGAACTTTACGATATTGCCACAAAACATGCCGAAACAACGATGAAATACCATTTCAGGGAAGACGGTAGTAATTACCATGTAACCGTATATGACACAATTACCGGGGATTTCATCAAAGGAGTCACTCATCAGGGTTATGCCGACGAAACGATGTGGGCGCGCGGACAGGCATGGGCGATCTATGGTTACACAATGGTATACCGGGAGACAGGAGACAAAAAGTTCCTGCGGTTTGCTGAAAAGGTGACAGATATCTATCTGAAGCAACTCCCCGAAGATTATGTACCCTACTGGGATTTTAATGCCCCAAATATCCCTGATGAACCTAAGGATGCTTCTGCAGCCGCTATTGTGGCTTCAGCACTTCTGGAGTTATCGCAGTTGGAGGATAATCCGGCAAAAGCCGTTGAATATAAAGATGCAGCGGTGAATATGCTGATATCCCTTTCATCAGACGAATACAAAAGCGGTGAGACAAATACTGCATTTCTGCTTCATTCCACAGGCCACAAACCTAACGGTTCTGAAGTAGATGCATCGATCAATTATGCGGATTACTATTATATTGAAGCGTTGATAAGATATAAAAAATGGAAGTAAAAAAAGAGAGACTATCTCAAAAAGTATTCTGAGATAGTCTCCTGTCTTATCTGTATGAAAGATGCTGTTAGAGTGTCAACTTGGCATCCAGATTCCGCTTCAACGCCTGCAGGAACTCCTGCGTAGTGAGATATGTATCACGTGATGCATCGTTCCCGTAGACGAGGAGTGCCAGATCTTTGGTCATCTCCCCGCCTTCTACGGTTTCAATACACACCTGTTCCAACTTCTCACAGAAGTCGATAAGCGGTTGATTACCGTCGAGCCGTCCCCGGTGCGCCAATCCACGTGTCCATGCGAAAATAGAAGCAATGGGGTTGGTACTGGTCTCTTTACCCTGCTGATGCTGGCGATAGTGCCGCGTCACCGTACCATGTGCCGCTTCAGCTTCCACCGTTTTACCGTCGGGTGTCACCAATACGGAGGACATCATCCCCAGCGAACCGAAACCTTGCGCTACCGTATCGGATTGCACATCTCCGTCGTAGTTCTTACATGCCCATACAAATCCACCACTCCACTTCATGGCCGCTGCCACCATATCATCGATCAACCGATGTTCGTAAGTGATACCGGCCTTCTCAAATTCGGCTTTGAATTCATTCTCATACACCTCCTCAAAAATATCCTTAAATCTACCATCATAGGCTTTCAGGATAGTATTCTTGGTAGACATGTAGAGCGGGTATTTTTTGGTCAGCGCCATCTGGAAGGACGAACGGGCAAATCCGTAGATGGATTCATCGGTATTATACATCGCCATAGCTACCCCGTCACCCTTGAAATCATACACTTCCCAGCTCTGTGTTTCACCCTCTTCGTTGGTAAACGTCAGGCGGAGCGTACCTTTCCCCCTGATAACCTTATCCGTGGCACGGTACTGGTCACCAAAGGCATGACGGCCTATGATGATTGGCTCAGTCCATCCCTGTACATAACGGGGGATATTGCTACAGATGATCGGCTCGCGGAATACAGTTCCTCCCACAATATTACGGATGGTCCCGTTGGGCGATTTCCACATCTGCTTCAGTCCGAATTCCTTCACACGCGCCTCGTCGGGCGTGATGGTAGCGCACTTGATGCCTACATTGTATTTTTTGATAGCCTCGGCAGCGTCTACCGTCACCTGGTCATCCGTAGCATCACGATGCTGTATGCCGAGGTCGAAATATTTAATCTCCAGATCGAGATAGGGTAAGATCAGTTGTTCTTTGATAAATGACCAGATGATATGGGTCATCTCATCGCCGTCCAACTCAACAACAGGATTATTTACTTTTATTTTTTGCATGGAATGGGGGTTATCGTTGATTCATCGGGATAAAGGATTGTCTCTCACGCACGTTTTTGTATGCCGGACGGATCAGGCGTTTACTGGTGAAATTCATCTCCTCGATCCGGTGAGCCGACCACCCCACGATACGTGCCATGGCAAAAAGCGGCGTGAATACCTCCGGGGGTAATCCGAGGGCATCGTACACAAATCCCGAATAAAAGTCCACGTTGATACATGTCCGGGCCTTGGCCGTACTCTTCTTGAAGCCAAGAAATACCTCTACGGCACGTTCTTCTATCAACTCCATAAAGGCGAACTCCTCTTCACGGCCTTTTTCCTTAGCCAGATCACGAGCCATCTCTTTCAATAGTATAGCACGCGGGTCACTTATCGTATAGACGGCATGGCCGATACCATAGATAAGACCGGTACGGTCGTATGCCTCTTTATTCAATATTCTTGTCAGATACTCGTCTATCTGTGACTGGTTTGTCCAATCTTTTACATTTTTCTTCATGTCTTCCAACATGCCCTGCACCTTGATGTTGGCTCCTCCATGGAGCGGCCCTTTCAAAGAACCAATCCCTGCGGCAATGGCAGAATAGGTATCCGTTTCGGTCGAGCTAGTGACACGTACCGAGAAAGTGGAGTTGTTTCCTCCGCCATGTTCCGCATGAAGTACCAGCGCCAGGTCAAGAATTTTCACATCAAGTTCCGTATAACTGTCACGCCCCTTCATCATATACAAGAAGTTCTCAGCTACCGACCGGTCTTCATAAGGATGACGGATATGCAGGGAACGTCCCATTTGGTCATGCCGAAGCACCTGGTATGCATAGGCGATAATGGTAGGGAATTTAGCAATCAGGTTAATTGACTGGTTGATAAGATTTTCAGGAGAGATATCATCCGGATTTTCATCATAGGTATAAAGTTCCAGCACGCTCCTGGCCAGGATATTCATAATATTCCCACCTTTCAAAGCCATAATATTCATCGTCGCCCTGTGATTCAATGGCATCGTCCGGGCAATCAGGTGTTCTACAGCTTTGAGTTCTTCACTGTTGGGCAGTCGACCCGAAAGAAGCAAAAAAGTGGTTTCCTCAAATCCCAAACGATTTTCCTGTTGTATCCCTTTCACCAACTCTTCCACATCCATTCCCCGATAAAAAAGCTTACCAGGAACAGGGCTCAAGGTGCCGTCAGGCTGACGTTCATAACCCACTACATCTCCTACACGTGTAAGTCCGGCGAGTACTCCTGAGTGATCTTCATTGCGAAGGCCGCGCTTCACACCCATCTTAGTAAAAAGGTCTTTGTCGATATTGCTTGTGAAGGCAACGGAGTCCGACAATGTTTTTCTCAATTGTTCATTATCCATAGTGACATATTTTGTTTAATTATATTGCTTACGTTCAATTACATTTCACTATTTGAGCATATACTCTTTAATTTCTAATTCTCGCTATTGCATAATCTAAACAAGTTTAGTCTCTACTCATTTAGCTCACCTAGCTTTAGGAAATAGTTTTCAAAGGATGATAAAGCTGAAGCGCTCCTATCTTTTTAACACTCTTTTGACCGGCTTTGTTTACAAGAGTAAACATTTTTATAAATTTTCAATCACTTTGCGGGAGAATTCAGAAGTTGACAAAGGTTTTCCGTTTTCCATAAACCGCGCCAGGTCAGAGGTTCCGTAACTATTTTCAAAAAGAGTCTCCAAAGCGGAAGTAATCAGATCGCCCGCCTCCTGCCATCCCATATATTCCAGCATCATTACTGCCGATAACAACATGGAACAGGGATTTGCCTTGTCTTTCCCTACAATATCGGGAGCGGTGCCATGTGTCGCCTCAAAAATAGCATGCCCTGTATGGTAGTTGATATTGGCGCCCGGGGCAATGCCGATACCACCCACCATGGCCGCCAACTGATCGGAAATATAATCTCCGTTCAGGTTAAGCGTCGCAATCACCGAATACTCTTCAGGTTTGAGAAGGGTATTCTGTAAAAAAGCATCAGCTATTACATCCTTGATAAAGACCTTTCCGGATTCAATGGCATGATTATAAACTTCCACCGCCTTCTCCAAACCCTGTTCTGCTTTTATTTTATTGAAAATATGCTCTGTAAAGGTCTGATCGGGAAACTCACGTTCGGCAAGGGCATAACCCCATTTCTTGAAGCCACCTTCGGTAAATTTCATGATATTCCCTTTGTGCACCAGGGTCACTGAAGGTAACCGATGTTTCAGCGCATACTCGATGGCAGCTCTCACTAACCGTTCCGTTCCTTCCACAGAGACCGGTTTTACCCCCAGCGAAGTAGTTTCCGGAAAACGGATCTTTCCTACTCCCATTTCTTCCTGCAGGAATTTCAATACCTTTTCCAGTTCCGGTGTACCGGCAGCCCATTCGATCCCGGCATAAATATCTTCCGTATTTTCACGGAAAATAGTAACATGTACCTTCTCCGGATGCAACAACGGTGTAGACACCCCTTTGAACCATCGCACGGGCCGGAGGCATACATAAAGATCCAACTCCTGACGTAGTGCCACATTGAGGGAGCGTATCCCCTCACCTACCGGTGTAGTGAGCGGACCCTTTATCCCTACCAGGCAACTACGGAATGCATCCATGGTTTCATCCGGCAGCCAGCTTCCCACTTTATTGAAAGCTTTTTCGCCGGCCAGGACTTCCTTCCATTCAATTTTTCGCTTTCCCTGGAATACCTTGTCGACAGCATTGTCAACAATCCTCTGCACATGGAGTGAAATCTCTTTTCCTATCCCATCCCCTTCAATAAAGGGGATGACCGGATGATCCGGCACCACAAGCTGACCATTTTCTCTGGTTATATATTGCATATTTTCATTTATTTCATAGCATTCAACGCACTCCCTGCCTTAAACCACTCAATTTGCTGTTCATTATAGGTATGGGCCACCTCAAAACTCTCTTTCGTTCCATCGGCATGAAGCAATTCCACGGTCAGGTTTTTACCGGGAGTAAACTCTTTTAATCCTTTCACGCTGATCTTGTCCCTCTCCCGAACCCTATCATAGTCTTCTTTATTAACAAAAGTAAGCGCCAACATGCCCTGTTTCTTCAGGTTGGTCTCATGAATACGGGCAAACGATTTGACCAGTATCACCTTCACATTGAGATGGCGCGGTTCCATGGCAGCATGCTCACGACTAGAGCCTTCCCCGTAGTTCTCTTCCGCCACAACTACAGAACCGACTCCTTCGGATTTGAATTTCCGGGCTAACGCCGGTACAGGGGAATATTCCATGGTTCCGGGGTCAAGTACCGAGTTGGTACTATCATTAAAAGCGTTCACCGCTCCAATCAGCATATTATCCGAGATATTATCGAGGTGTCCACGGAAACGGAGCCATGGTCCGGCCATGGAAATATGATCGGTAGTGCATTTTCCTTTTACTTTGATAAGCAACGGTAATCCGATATAGTCCCCACCGTTCCATGCAGGAAAAGGTTCCAGTTTTTGCAAGCGGTTCGAATTGGGATCAATCGAGACCTGCACGCTGCTTCCATCTTCCGATGGTGCCAGGTATCCCGCATCTTTCACATCATATCCTGCGGGCGGCATTTCAAAACCGGTCGGTTCGGCCAGTTTCACCCACTCCCCCCTTTCATTCTGAAGGGTGTCGGTCAGCGGATTGAAACAGAGGTCTCCGGCAATGGTCAATGCAGCCACTAATTCGGGAGACGTTACAAATGCATGGGTATTGGGATTACCGTCGTTCCGTTTCGCGAAATTACGGTTAAACGAAGTTACGATAGAATTGGGACGGTCTTTTACCTCATCTTCTCGTTTCCACTGTCCGATACAGGGACCGCAGGCGTTGGCAATAATGGTGGCACCTGCTTCTTCAAATACCTCTAAAACGCCATCGCGCTCAGCAGTGTAACGAACCAGTTCCGAGCCGGGATTGATCAGGAACTGTGCTCTGACAGGCACACTTTCATCACGCGCCTGCTTGACTATCGAAACCGCACGGGTGAGGTCTTCATACGATGAGTTGGTACATGAACCTATCAATCCTACTTCCATTTTCTGCGGATAGTTATTCTCTTTCACTGCCTTGCCGAATTCAGAAATGGTATATGCCGCATCAGGCGTAAATGGCCCATTGATATGGGGCTCGAGCGTTGAAAGGTTTATTTCGATCAATTGGTCATAATATTTTACAGGGTCGGCAACTACCTCCGGATCCGGTTGAAGGTGTTCCATGATCCTACGGGCTTCGTCGGCCACCTCTTTCCTTCCGGTACTTTCAAGATAGGCTGCCGATTTTTCGTCGAACGGGAAGATAGAAGTGGTCGCTCCCACTTCGGCACCCATATTACAAATAGTCCCCTTTCCCGTGGCGGAGAGCGATGCTGCTCCTTCGCCGAAATATTCGATAATGGCATTGGTTCCTCCTTTCACGGTGAGAATGCCTGCTACTTTCAATATCACATCTTTCGGTGCGGTCCAACCCGATAACTTCCCTGTCAGTTTCACACCGATCAGTTTCGGCATTTTCAACTCCCACGGCAAGCCGGCCATCACATCCACTGCATCGGCACCGCCTACGCCAATGGCTATCATGCCCAACCCACCTGCATTAGGGGTATGCGAGTCGGTACCCACCATCATTCCACCCGGGAAAGCATAGTTTTCGAGTACCACCTGGTGGATAATCCCTGCACCGGGTTTCCAGAAGCCAATTCCGTATTTGTTGGAGACATCGCGAAGGAACTCATATACCTCCCTGTTAGTCATATTGGCTGTCTCCAAGTCGGTTTCAGCATTCTTATATGCCTGTATCAAATGGTCACAGTGTACAGTGGAAGGAACCGCTACATTGGTACGTCCGGAATTCATCAACTGAAGCAGTGCCATCTGTGCGGTAGCATCCTGCATAGCCACACGGTCAGGGGCAAAATCCACATAATCACCGGCACGCTGATAATTTTTTACCGGAACACTGAGCCAGAGATGGGAAAAAAGGATTTTTTCAGTTAAAGTCAAAGGCCGTTGTAAAATATCTTTTGCCTGTTTGATCTTCTCAGGAAGATGTTCGTAGACCTTTCGGATCATGTCAATGTCAAAAACCATAAAGATAGAGTAATTAAATACATTATTTTTAAAATTCAATAAAAGCAAGATTAGCTATTTTGCACCGCTATTCAACTTTTTAACAAATACCCTTCTCTAAATGTTCGGCTAATTTAGAGAAACTTATCGCGGCTACCTCATAAATAAAATCTATATTTAAAACGGAGGTATCAGAATGAAAAATTGAATATCGAATACTTTGGTCGTTTAATAACATATAAGTCATGAGTAAGTTCAAAAAAACTTTTACTTATCTCGAAAATAATCTTAACTTTGTCCTCTAATTTGGATGTAAGGGATAAGGATCATTTTACCATTGTTTCATGATCGAACACGAAGGAATTATTGAGAAAATCAACGACAATCAAGTGACCGTACGTATCCTGCAACAATCGGCCTGCAGTGCGTGTCATGCCAAGGGTGTATGCATGGCCGCCGACTCGAAAGAGAAGCTGGTTGAAGTAGTCGACTTTTCCGGCCGGTTTCGTGAAAACGAACGGGTCATTATCGAGGGAAAAGAGTCAATGGGATACAAGGCTGTTTTCTGGGCATTTGTTCTTCCGCTGGTTATACTCATCTTAACGCTTATCCTCACCCTATCATTATGGAACTTTAGTGAAACAGAAGCAGCGATTAGCGCCATGACCGCTCTTATTCCCTATTACCTGATCCTTTATTTTCTGAGAAAAAAAATGGCAAATTCGTTTCAATTCAACATAAAGAAAATGAATAGTGAATAGTGAAAAATTAGATTGTTCATGTGAGACACCGGATATCTTAATTAAACTTTTCACTTTTAATTTTTCACTTTTAATTTTTAATTCTTAGTTTTTAGTTTTTAGTTTAAAATATGAGTGTATTACTTACTGCTGTAGTAACTTTGGGTGTAATCGGCGCCGGTAGTGCCGCCATATTATACCTGATAGGGCAAAAATTCAAGGTAGAAGAAGATCCTCGCATACAGGAGGTTCAGGATGCCCTACCCGCTGCCAATTGTGGAGGTTGCGGATTTCCCGGATGTGCATCATTCGCATCTGCCTGTGTAAAAGCCGAAACCCTGGACGGCCTCAACTGTCCCGTAGGAGGCCAACCCACTATGGACAAAGTAGCCCAGATCCTAGGGCAAACCGCCCCGGTGGCTGTAAAAAAGATAGCCGTGGTACGTTGTAGCGGTAGTTGCGACCAACGTCCACGCACCAACCTCTACGATGGAGTCTCTAACTGTACTATTGCCGCAGCACTTTACGGTGGCGACACTGGATGTTCTTTCGGCTGTCTGGGCCTGGGAGACTGCGAGGAGTCATGTACATTCGATGCCATACACATCAATCCGGAGACCATGCTCCCTGAAGTGGTGGAAGACAAATGTACCGCCTGTGGTGCTTGCGTAAAAGCCTGTCCGAAAGATATCATCGAACTACGTAAACAGGGGCCTAAATCAAGAAGGATCTATGTCAGCTGCGTGAATGAGGAAAAAGGAGGCGTAGCCCGCAAGTCGTGCGAAGTAGCATGCATCGGGTGTAGCAAATGCCAACAGGTTTGTCCTTTCGAGGCTATCACCATTACAAACAACCTGGCTTATATCATTGACGATAAATGCCGGCTCTGCCGCAAGTGCGTACCGGTTTGTCCAACCAATTCCATCCTGGAGTTGAATTTCCCGCCAAGGAAAGACAAATCACCCAAAGAAGAAGCAGCTACAGTTGACGCATAAGATTTAAGTATATTATATATGTTAAAAACTTTCAGAATTGGCGGTATTCACCCGAAAGAGCAGAAAGTCTCTGCCGGAAACGCAATACAACCCATTGCTATTCCCAATCAGGTGATTATTCCGCTGGGCCAGCACATCGGCGCTCCCTGCCAACCTGTGGTAAAAAAAGGCGATACCGTGAAGGTGGGGACTCTTATCGGCAAGATTGTAGGGTTCGTTTCAGCCAATATCCACTCATCCGTATCGGGTACCGTGTTAAAACTCGACAAAGCGATCGATGCAAGCGGGTACAGGCGCGATGCCATATTCATCAAAGTAGAAGGTGATGAGTGGGAAGAATCGATCGACCGCTCATCGGACCTGAAAAAAGAGTGCAACCTCTCATCCAGGGAGATCCTCGACAAGATTGCCGCTGCCGGCATTGTCGGTATGGGTGGCGCAACCTTTCCCACACACGTAAAGTTAACCCCTCCACCGGGATCGAAACCCGAAATACTGATCATCAACGGAGTGGAGTGCGAACCATGGCTCACCTCCGACCATCGTGTGATGATGGAGAAAACGGAAGAGATCATGGTGGGGATCACCATCGTGATGAAAGCATTGAACGTGGACAAGGCCATCATAGGTATTGAAAACAATAAGAAAGACGCTCTCGAAAAATTCGGGAAATGTGCAGAGGCATATCCCGGTATCAGTGTGGCAGCGCTGAAGGTACAGTATCCGCAGGGAGGTGAAAAGCAACTGATCGACGCACTGATCGGACGACAGGTTCCAAGCGGTGCCCTACCTATTTCAGTGGGTGTGGTAGTACAAAACGTAGGAACTGTTTTGGCTATCTATGAGGCGGTACAGAAAAACAAGCCTTTGATTGAACGGGTGGTAACCGTCACCGGAAAAGATATAAAACAACCATGCAATATCCTCTCACGTGTGGGTATCCCGGTAGCTAACCTGATCAATGCAGCCGGCGGATTACCGGAAACCACCGGCAAGATCGTCAGTGGCGGCCCTATGATGGGGAAAGCACTGGCGAGCACAGATGTGCCGGTAACCAAGGGAACTTCGGGTATATTGGTCATTCCTACACTGGAGGCCAAGCGGAAGGCGATGAAGGATTGTATCCGTTGTGCCAAATGTGTGAGTGTATGCCCCATGGGATTAAACCCTACCCTGCTGATGAACCTGACAGAGTTCGAGGTATGGGACGGAGCAGAGAAACACCGTATCACCGATTGCATTGAATGCGGCTCGTGCAGTTACACCTGTCCCGCAAACCGCCCGCTGCTTGATTATATCAGGTTGGGTAAAGGCAGAGTAAACACAATCATCAGGAATAGAAAAACTAACGCTTAGAGTAACTTTAGATATGGAGAACAAACTGGTTGTTTCCCCTTCACCTCATATACACAGCGGGGACACGATTGAAAAAAACATGTACGGGGTGCTTATCGCACTTGTTCCGGCGTTCCTGGTCGCTTTGTACGTCTTCCGGCTCGATGCACTGATCATTACCGCTTTGGCGGTACTGTTTTGCGTGGGATTTGAATATCTCATCGTAAAGTATATTATGAAAAAAACGCCCACCGTGCTCGATGGCTCGGCTATCATCACAGGTGTGCTGCTGGCATTCAACGTACCATCTAATCTGCCAATATGGATACTGGCATTGGGATGCCTGTTCGCCATCGGCGTGGTTAAGCTCTCTTTTGGTGGACTGGGTAATAATATCTTTAACCCCGCCATCGCGGGACGTATATTCCTGTTGATTTCGTTCCCGGCACAGATGACCGTCTGGCCGGCACCCGATATTGCCGGTACAGTCGATGCCGTCACTTCGGCGACCGTATTGGGCAATCTAAAGTCGAATCCGGAACTGCTACCATCTTTACAAACGATGTTTTTTGGTACCGAAGCCGGCTCCATCGGTGAGATGAGTGCCCTGGCACTGCTTCTCGGCTTAGGCTGGTTGCTCTGGAAGAAGGTCATCACATGGCATATCCCGGTCTCTATTATGGCTACAGTAGCCATTTTTACCGGGATAATCTATATTTTTAATCCCATCCCGCTCTACAACCCCCTGATCCATCTCTTTTCGGGAGGATTGATGCTGGGTGCGGTCTTCATGGCGACCGACTATGTAACGTCGCCGATGACCAGAAAAGGAATGCTTATTTACGGTGCCGGCATCGGCTTTATCACCGTCGCCATACGACTTTGGGGGGCCTATCCGGAAGGGGTTTCATTCGCAATCCTGCTGATGAATGCCTTTACACCGCTGATCAACAATTACACAACGCCAAAACGATTCGGGGAGGTAGTGAAACATGGCTAAATTAAAATCATCATTCAAAAATATGTTCCTGTCGCTGTCGCTGATATGCCTTACGGTGGCTGTACTTCTGGCACAGGTGAATAAAATGACGGCAAAACCGATTGCAGACGCCAAAGCGATGAAACTACAGAATGCTATCAGTGAAGTAGTTCCGGAATTTGACAACGACCCGACTGCAGAAGCATTCACGATGCCTGACGGACAAGGCGACTCTCTACTGGTTTATCCGGCAAAAAAAGGGGATCAGATTGTGGGATATGCACTGAATAGCTTTTCCAACAATGGGTTCAGCGGAAATATACAGATCATGGTAGGCTTTGATATGGAACACAAGATCGTAAACTATTCGGTCTTGCAACACGCCGAGACTCCGGGATTAGGCTCAAAGATGTCGGAGTGGTTCAGGGATGCTGCGAAACCGTCACAGTCGGTCATCGGACGAGACCTGTCTAAAGGTGCACTAGCCGTTTCGAAAGACGGAGGAGATGTGGATGCCATCACCGCATCGACCATCACTTCAAGGGCATTCCTGGAAGCGGTCAACAGAGCTTATTCTGCATATCTGGAAAGTAAAGAAGGAGGAAATGACAATGAATAATAACCTGAAAGTGCTGGTCAACGGCATTATTAAAGAAAATCCCATTTTCGTGCTGCTACTGGGGATGTGCCCTACCCTGGCAACCACCAGTTCGGCTATTAACGGGATGAGCATGGGATTGGCAACTATGTTCGTGCTGGTCTGTTCCAACGCAGCAATCTCAATGCTGAAAAACGTGATCCCCGATATGGTACGTATCCCTGCCTATATCGTAGTGATCGCCACTTTCGTAACGATCATTGAGATGTTGATGAATGCCTATGTACCGGCATTGGCCGATAGTTTGGGAATATTTATCCCGCTGATTGTGGTGAACTGTATCGTACTGGGACGTGCAGAGTCGTTTGCTTCAAAGAACGGCGTGATCTCATCGGTTTTCGACGGAGTAGGAATCGGACTGGGATTTACGTTTGCACTCTCATTATTGGGAGCTGTACGTGAACTACTGGGTACCGGAAAAATATTCTCACTGAATATCTATCCTGAACAATTCGGCTCGTTGATATTTGTACTGGCACCAGGAGCTTTTATTGTACTGGGATTTCTGATCGCTGTTTTCAATAAACTTCAAAAGAAGCAACAACTATCTCTAAAAGCTAAATGAGCAGAGCCAAACTTGTTTGAGCTATGCCATAGCGAGAGATAGTCTAATTTTATAGAAATTAACGCTTAAGCATTATGGAAATTATTGGAATCATCATTGTTGCTATATTTGTAAACAATGTAGTACTAGCCCAGTTCCTGGGCATATGTCCATTTCTGGGTGTATCAAAGAAAGTGGATACAGCCATCGGTATGGGGCTGGCCGTTACGTTTGTACTGACTATCGCTACCATCGTCACATTCCTTCTGCAAAAAGGTGTTCTGGAACCCTCAGGATTGGGATATCTCCAGACCATCTCTTTTATCTTAGTGATTGCCGCACTGGTACAGATGGTGGAGATCGTGCTCAAGAAAATATCTCCGTCACTCTATCAGGCGCTGGGCGTATTCCTGCCGCTGATCACCACTAACTGCGTGATTCTCGGTGTGGCGATCCTGGTGATACAGAAAGACTATAACCTTCTGGAATCGGTTATCTACGCAGTAGCTACCGCTATAGGATATGCCATGGCACTGATCATCTTTTCAAGTATCCGTGAGCAACTGGCGCTGACCAGAGTTCCCAAGGCAATGGAAGGGATTCCCCTTGCGCTGATCACCGCCGGCATCATGGCCATGGCGTTTATGGGATTCTCCGGCATCGACCAGGTATTTAAGTAGTGAAAGTGAAAAGTGAAGAGTGAAGAGTGAAGAGTGAAGAGTAAAAAATGGGGAAGGTAGTGAAAATTCACTGAATCATGAATTATAAATCGACGTAGTCAATTAACAATCGGTGTAAGCCAAATTGTGAAATTGTGGAATGAAACAATGTTCGGTGAAGCCAAAACGACTCCCGTTAAATCTTGAATATTGAATTTTGAATTTTGAATCTTGAATTGTTAAACCATTCCGTAAAAAGGATGTCATACTGCTAAAGAAAGAAATGAAGTTACACCCTTTAATAACTACGGATATGAAAGCTTTAAGACATCCCCTCATCCTCGCGGTAATCGCACTGGCAGTATGGTCATGCGGAACCTCTCAGAATTATGTCTATTCACAGGGATACGACGAGTATTATTACGAAGAGGGATATTATGATGACGGCTATCAAGGAGGCGGTATATCGTTCAACGTATTCTACAACGAATTGAGACCCCACGGTCGATGGATCAACGACCGTAACTACGGCCGCATCTGGATACCCAATGTAGGAAGGGACTTTCATCCGTATGCTACCAACGGCTACTGGGTGATGACCGATTACGGAAATACTTGGGTATCGAGTTTCTCATGGGGATGGGCTCCTTTCCATTACGGGCGATGGTATTATGACGATTTCTACGGTTGGGCATGGGTTCCCGGCTACGAATGGGCACCTGCCTGGGTGACATGGAGAAGCGGCGGCGGTTATTACGGATGGGCGCCAATGGGTCCCGGAATCAATATCCATATCCATGTGAATGCACCCAACAATTACTGGACTTTCCTACCCTCCCGGTACATGTATAATCGCAGTATGCACAGGTATTATAACAGGTACAGCCCTACTATCTACAACAGGACTACTATCATCAACAATACTTACATATATAACGATAACCGTTACTACAGCGGGCCAAGCGCCAGGGACTACGAACGTGAAACAGGTAGAAAAGCCACGGTACGCCGACTTGAAAGCAACAACAACCGTTCCGGCAGGGCAACAAGAGTTAGTGGTAATTCGGTAAGTGTGTATCGCCCCGATGCAAACAGCGGCAGAACCACAAACACGAGATCTTCTGTAAGTGGCAGGAGTACTGACAGAAATACTACCACTGGCAGCGGAACCGTCAGAAGCAGCAACAGCAATACAAGGGTCACCGAAGGAACAACTTCACGGAGCGGAACATCCACGAATCGTAGCTCTACAGTAAGGTCATCGGAGAGTTCTACAAGAAACAGCTCACCCAACACCCGGAGCAGCACTGTTACACCGGAACGTTCCACCAGAAGCAATAGCGGTACAACGGTCAGATCGCAAAATCCATCCGGCAGCAATGACAGAAGTACCACTGTTAGATCTCAGGAGAATTCTTCCGGCAGGAACAACAGCAGTTCGGTAACCAATACGCGAAGCAACTCATCCAACAGCCGGAGTACCACAGTTACACCGCAAAGTTCCACCAGAAGTAATAGCAATACTACTGTAAGGTCAGAAAGTTCTTCGGGTAATAGAAACGCTACTACGACACGCTCGAATTCAAGTTCCACAGGGAGCAACAACCAAAGTTCTACGGTAAGATCCAGCTCCAGTTCGTCAAGTAGAAACAGCAGTGCTACAAGCACTTCATCAACAAGGAGCAGCAGTGAAAGCAACAGATCCGGCAGATCTTCCGGACGGAGGTGAGATGCAGAAAATAGTAGCAAACCTATCTTAAAGAATAATATAACAGAATAAAAAAATTTATTGGATCCTTTTTCAACTAAAAAATCCCGATTATTTTAAATAAATAATTGGGATTTTTATATCCTTTGAAACCAAATTTGATAATTATTACTTCTGTTGGAACAATCTGTTTTTATTTACTCTATGTGGAAAGAATACGTAAATCTCGATAGCAAACATGCCAACAGAAAGCATCTGGATTTTATGACACAATTTCATTAAAATATTACAGATTACCTGAAAGAAGAAATATCCTTATAAGGGATCAATCGATCCATCGTTTGGTCAATTGGCCGTATTCGTCGATACGGCGATCGCGGAAGAAAGGCCACCAGCGGCGTACATTTTCGGTACGTTGCCTGTCGATCTCAATAATACTGGCAATCTCCTCACTGTCGGTACGATATAAAAATTCCCCTTGGGGACCACAGACAAAACTGTTTCCCCAGAAATGAATGCCATTGGTAAGTCCGGAAGGATCCGGTTCAAAGCCGGTGCGATTCACTGCGATAACGGGCAAACCGTTGGCTACGGCATGTCCCCGCTGCAGCGTAACCCAGGCATCAAGTTGCCGTTGTCTTTCCTTTTCAGGATCGGTAGACTCCCAACCGATAGCAGTAGGATAGATCAGCACTTCCGCTCCCGCGAGTGCCATCAGGCGCGCCGCTTCGGGATACCACTGATCCCAGCAGACCAGCACTCCCAGCTTTGCAACAGATGTCTCAATAGGGTGAAATCCTAAATCACCAGGAGTAAAGTAAAATTTCTCGTAATAGGCAGGATCATCAGGAATATGCATTTTTCGGTACTTACCGGCAATTGTTCCATCCTTCTCGATCACTACCGAAGTATTATGATAAAGCCCTGCAGCACGCTTTTCAAACAAAGAAAGGACAATAACCACCTCCAACTCTTTAGCCAGGCTGCCAAATAAATCGGTGGACGGGCCGGGAATAGTCTCCGCCTGGTCAAACACAGCCGTATCCTCGGATTGACAAAAATAGAGACCGTTATGCAACTCCTGCATCACAATCAACTCTGCCCCATCCTGAGCCAGCTGTCTGATTTTTTTCTGTAAACGGCTTATATTATCTTCCCTATCGGCCGTATTAGCCTGCTGAATAATTCCGACTCGCATACAAAATAACCAATTACAAATTACTAATTACCAATTTATTACAGAGCACTAAAAATAAAACATCATTTTCAATTGTCATTCTCCACCTTCCCACTGTCCCACTTTAGGTCACAGAAACCCGATGGGAAACTGCATGGTCACACAGTGTAACGAACCGTGTTGCCGGATAAGCGGCCTGCAATCGACACCAATTATCTCCCTGCCGGGAAAGGCCCTCCGTAGTTGTTCTTTTGCGACCTGATCTTTCTCAGTACCGTAGAACGGAACCAATACCGCCCCATTGACAATAAGAAAATTGGCATACGTAGCGGGCAAACGCTCCCCATCGTGATATGCCGCATCTGCCATTGGGAGATCAATCAGCCGGTAGGGCCGGCCATCGTATGCAACAAATGACTCCAGTTCCTTCTCCATCGCACTCAACTCTTCATAATGCTCGTCTTGCGGATCGTCGCATTTCACATAGGCAATGGTATGTTCATCACAGAAACGAACCAGCGTATCGATATGGCAGTCAGTATCATCACCTGCCAGATAACCGTGGTGGAGCCATAAGATACGCTTTGCACCAAGGGATTGTTTCAGATAACCGCCAATTTCATCTTGTGTCATTGGCTGATTACGGTTGGGAGCCAGAAGGCACTGTACAGTAGTAAGGAGTGTTCCTTTTCCGTCCGACTCTATCGATCCTCCTTCCAGAATAAAATCTAAATTATTCCGATAAGCAACTCCGGGTAAAAAAAGATTTTTTTCAAAAAGCCGGCTTGTAATCAGGTTATCCCGGTTGGCTACAAATTTCAGTCCCCATCCATTGAACCCAAAATCGGATATCGCAGGTTTATCATCAATGAATAAGGAAATGGCACCGTGATCCCTCGCCCAAGTATCGTTACTCCCTATTTCAGTACAAATAAGGTTTTTCTGTTCATCCCGGGAAAAATATTTCTCAACCTCACCGGTATCATTGCAGACCACCAATAGCTTTTCCCGTTTGAGTATCTCTCTTGATAATGCGACATAGCAGGCGGTAACCTCTTCCAAATCATCTGCCCAGTCAGTATTAATATGTGGCCAGGTAACCTGTACAGCGCTCTGCGGATACCATTCCGCCGGAAAAAAGATCTCCGGCATATCCTTACCCTTCCATATTTCCACGGACAATACCGCGACTTGACGAACGGATGAATTCCAGGACATGATCACGATCGTCACTGACAGGCAGTTCCTTCTCTATCCTCTCTGCAGCCTGGGTAATATTGAACCCGGACTGGTAAAGATAACGATATATCTCCTGAATAGAATTAATGCGTTCACTGATGAAACCCCGGCGCCGCAATCCTACGACGTTTAAACCCACGAATGTAATCGGTTCACGTCCCACCATGACGTAAGGAGGAATGTCCTTACCCACTTTAGATCCGCCCTGTATCATCACATGAGCACCTATTTTAGTGAACTGATGCACTAAAGCACCCCCACTGATGATAGCATAATCATCAATTTCCACTTCACCGGCCAATTGGGTAGCGTTCCCCAGGATTATATGGTCGTTGAGCACACAATCGTGTGCGATATGGCTATACGCCATAACCAAACAATTAGCACCCACTTTCGTAAATCCTTTCGAGGCGGTTCCTCTGTTCACAGTAGCGCATTCTCTTATAATAGTATTGTCTCCGATAATCGCTTCCGTATCTTCACCGCGGAACTTAAGATCTTGCGGGATACCGGCTACTGTGGCATGCGGAAAAATGGTACAATCTTTTCCAATACGGGCTCCCGACAGCACCGTCGCATGCGTCATCACCCGGGTACCATCTCCTATCTCAGTATTTTGATCGACATAGGCAAAAGGTTCTACAATCACATTCTCCCCTAGTTTAGCCTCCGGGTGCACATAAGCTAAAGATGAAACACTGTTCATATATACCGTTAGTTTATCTTATTTATTTTTGATGATTTGAGCCGTGAAGTCGGCTTCGGAAACTACTTTATCTCCAAGGAATGCCAATCCCCTCATAGTGGCAATACCTCTACGCATTTCGCTGGTAAGCTCTACCCTGAAGATAATGGTATCACCCGGTACGACTTTATGACGGAACTTTACATTATCGATCTTGAGAAAATAAGTAGAATATCTTTCCGGTTCATCCAATCCTGAAAGTACGAGCAATCCGCCTGTCTGAGCCATGGCTTCTACCTGTAATACCCCGGGCATTACAGGTTCCTGGGGAAAATGACCTACAAAAAAAGGTTCATTGGTCGTAATATTTTTCACCCCCACAATAAATTTATCTGTCATCTGTATAATTTTATCCACCATCAGAAAAGGATAACGGTGAGGCAACAATTCCCGGATTCGGTTATTATCCATAACCGGTTCCTGTGTCACATCATATACAGGCGGCTGCACTTCATTGAGTTTAATATCTTTACGGATAATCCTCGCCAATTGATTATTGATCTTGTGTCCGGGGCGTGTGGCTATAAGCCGGCCTTTAATAGGTTTACCGATCAGCGCCATATCCCCGATAATATCGAGCAGTTTATGGCGGGCGGGCTCATTGGGAAACATCAATTTACGGCTGTTCAGATAGCCCAACTCATCTGCATTATGGTGAGGCACATTCAGTTCATCGGCTATATCATCTAACTCTTTCTGTGATAATTTCCTTTCATAAATTACGATTGCATTATCCAGATTGCCTCCTTTGATAAGACCAACCTGACGTAATTGTTGGATTTCGCGTACAAATACAAAAGTACGCGCAGGTGCAATTTCAGTCTCATAATCGGTAACGGTATCCATCGACGCCGATTGGTTAGGAATATATTTCGAATCGAACTCTATAAAGGAGTTAATACAGAATGCATCGTCGGGCAAGAGTGTCAGTTTTGAACCGGTCTCCGGATCAGATACCTCAATCTTCTTGCGTACCACGTAGAAATCTTTGTCTTTATCTTGCTCCTGAATACCTGCCTTTCGGATTTCTTTTACATATTCAATCGCACTTCCGTCAAGTATAGGGAATTCAGATGCATTAACCTCTATCAGACAGTTGTCAATACCCAGGGCGAACAATGCCGAAAGTCCGTGTTCGATGGTACTTACGGTTACATCACCTTTACCGATTACTGTCCCGCGCTGCGTATTCACTACATTTTCCGCCAACACCTCAATCACCGGCTGATTTTCCAGGTCAATTCTTTTTATCTTATATCCGTGGTCTACAGGCGCAGGATTGAAAGTAACTACAATATCCAATCCGGTATGAAGACCTACACCGCTTAACGTGAAGCTGTTTTGTAATGTTTTCTGTTTCATATAATAAAACTATCTACCTTAAAAGGCACCTATGGAACATAATTTATTTCTCATTTTTCCTATTTATGTGCAAAGATAACATCAACTAAACAATTTCACCCCATTACGGTTCAATAAAATGCATATTTCCTATTGCAAATGATCAGTTGCACAGATTCTTTTTAAATTTGTGAGAAGTATGGTATATTTCTTAATAGAGCAATGGTTCTTAACAGGATAGTAACTTAATCACCGGATTCAAGCTTTTTTTTCAGCTCTGACAACTCTTTTTCCAGGGCATTCAGTTGCCGGTACATATCAGGCAGCTTGGGCATGATTATACTTGATTTGAAGAAACTCTTCACAGGCATAGCAGGGGAACCTATGATTTCCGACCCCTCTTTGGTATTACTGATAATCCCGGACTGCGCACCGATCTGGCTGTTCTTCCCGATAGTAATATGACCGCCAATACCTGCTTGTCCGCCAAACACACAGTTTTCTCCGATTTTGGTAGAACCGGCAATACCTACCTGTGCAGCCATGGCAGTATGTTCTCCAATTTCACAATTGTGCGCGATCTGTATGAGATTATCGAGTTTTACACCTCTACGGATGATGGTAGATCCCATTACCGCGCGGTCAATGGCTGTATTGGCTCCAATCTCCACGTCATCTTCGATAATCACATTTCCCAATTGCGGTATCTTATGATACATCTCCCCCTCTTTGGAAAAGCCAAATCCATCCGCACCAACCACGGCGCCGGAATGTAATATACAATTATCCCCTATGACGCAATTATGATATATCCTCACGCCAGGGTAAATAACCGTATTTTTCCCGATCTTCACATTATCTCCTATATAAGACTGCGGATAAATTTTACAGCTATCACCGATCTCTGCATGATCTCCGATATAAGCGAATGCTCCCACGTAAACCTCTCCTCCGAGATTCGCCGTAGGTGAGATAAAACTCATTGTGTCAATACCGGTCTTACCGGGGATACTTTTATTTACCATCTCCATCAATGAGGCCAATGCAGCATAAGCATTGGGCACCTTTATAAGGGTGGCCCTGACTGGCTTCTCCGGCTCAAAACCACTGTTTACCAATACAATATCGGCTTCTGTATTATAAATATAGTGGGTATATTTGGGATTGGCCAGGAAAGTGATGGTACCTGCTTTCCCCTCTTCTATCTTTGAAAAATTGGAAACTGTTACTTCCGGGTTGCCGACTATCTCTCCTTTCAGAAAATCGGCTATTTGCTTTGCAGTGAAAGTCATTGAATATAACTATTTCGTTTTAAATATGTTGAAGCCTTACAGAGGTAATCTATTCATTATTTTCTCTATCCATATACCACAGTTATGGATGGGTAAAAAGGCACCAACGATCTCTCTATTTATATTTTAAACCGCAAATTAACAACTATTTTTTTATCCGATCATAAATAAATTCATAATATACATTAAACAAAGCAGAATCTAAATTTGTGGAATTAAAAATAATGTGGTACTTTTGCACTCACTTTTTCGGGATGTAGCTCAGTCCGGTTTAGAGTACTCGTCTGGGGGGCGAGTGGTCGCTGGTTCGAATCCAGTCATCCCGACAATGCTGGTAAAAAAGACTTACATAGTGTTGTAAGTCTTTTTTTATGGGAGCATGACAAATTCGCGACGATTTCCCTTTTACAACAAGACATATTGATGAGACTTATTTCATTATTCAAGCCTGTCGGCTGTCTGACGGATACGTTCTGCAAAATCATACAGTGCATTTTTTAATTGTTGCAGTTCGTCTTTGGTAAAACCACCCTTACCGCCATTACCATCAATCTCATTGATTTTATTGTATATCCAAGACGATGATTTATCAAAGTATTTCTGCGCTATTTTTGCCCAAGTAATATCCAAAGCAATATCTTTCAACTGTTCCCTGGTGGACACTTTTTCAGATGTTATTATTTTCATACTCTTTCGTTTTACATAATTAATGTGTTAAATAACAGTACTTCTCTCAACTCTATTCTTCCCTTTCTTTTTCCTCTCCAGGGTCGTAATCTTTTGAAAGCAGATTATCGAAGAGTTCCCTAATATAAAATTCATATGTCCAGTTAAAGAAAATTCTTGAGTTTCTATAGTTCCTGATCACTTCGATCAGTTCCTTTTCATCTTTTGTCAATTTCATTTCCTTATCTGCTTTTAATTACCTTACAAATATACTATGAAAATTCATAGTGTCCAATTATACAAACATTTTTCTAAATTCATCGGGCAGAGCAATAGCATCATCACAAAAGAAATTCAGTGTTTCCCACTCAACTCCTCTCAGCAATATCCCGGGAAAGGACTCTACATTCATCAACTTACGGGAGAAAGAATTCGTCACAATAAGGAATATTTAAACTATTTCCTCTTCTTCGTTGTTAGTTGAATTAAGACTAATATTACAGATGTGCTATGGAAACAACTAAATCAAAATCACTCCGGGAACTTACAGTGAAAGGGAAAAACTACTTTTACAGTTCTCTCAAAGGCCTTCCTTACGGTCAGGTTGAACATCTTCCATTCAGTATTCGTATCCTCCTTGAAAATGTATTGCGGAATTACGATGGATTCAGCATCACCGATGACCATATCAATACATTGGTTAACTGGTCGCCCACCCCGGTTGATAAGGATATCCCTTTTAAACCGGCACGCATTTTAATGCAAGACTTTACAGGAGTCCCTGCTGTTGTTGACATGGCTTCACTTCGAGCCGAATATATCCGGCATGGTAAAGATGGCCAGAAGATCAATCCTGCCATCCCGGTTGACCTGGTGATCGACCACTCGGTGCAGGTCGACTATTTCGGCACAGACTATTCATTTAACAAAAATGTAGAGGTTGAGTATGAACGAAACCGGGAAAGATATGAATTATTAAAATGGGCACAAAACGGCCTGCACAATTTCACGGTAGTCCCTCCCGGATTGGGTATTTGCCACCAAGTTAATTTAGAATATCTGGCCAAAGGAATTATAAGCCGTGACGGCTGGTTATTCCCTGACACATTGGTCGGCACCGACTCCCACACTCCTATGGTCAATGGTATTGGTGTGATTGGATGGGGTGTTGGTGGTATCGAAGCGGAAGCTGCCATGCTTGGACAACCTATCTTCTTTACCTGTCCCGAGGTGATAGGGTTGAAGTTGACAGGAAAAATACCGGAACAGTGTACAGCTACCGATATGGTATTGTCTATAACCAAAGTGTTAAGGGACAAAGGGGTCGTAGGAAAGTTTGTTGAAGTATTCGGTGATGGACTGGACACTTTAACGGTTACTGACAGGGCCACTATCTCTAATATGTCACCCGAATTTGGATGTACGGTAACCTATTTCCCGATTGATGACCTCACTTTGCAGTACATGCACCAAACCAATCGTACGGAAGAAGAGGTAGAGATTGTCGAGACATATTGTAAAGAGAATCTGTTATGGCGGACAGGAAATGAAGATATTCAGTATTCCTCACTGGTGGAATTTGACCTGTCTACTCTTGAACCTACAGTTTCAGGGCCTAAGCGCCCACAGGATAAAATACTGGTGAAAGAATTAAGCAAGCAATTCGAACTCCTGCTGGAAAAAGAATATGCCCGCTCATATTTCCCGGTACATGACAGACGTGAATCCGCCTGGCTTGCAGATGGAGGATCGGGAACAGAATTTACCTTTGGTAAGGTTCCGGTAAATACACCCACTACCTATGAGGTAGAAAAAGAATCTATCCGGTCTGTAAGGATCAAACATAAGAACAAGGAGTTTATACTGAGCGATGGCAGTATTGTGATTGCCGCAATCACCAGTTGTACGAACACCTCCAATCCGGCGGTAATGGTCGGTGCCGGCTTATTGGCAAGGAATGCGGTAAAGAGAGGACTACGCACTAAATCGTGGGTTAAAACTTCCCTGGCTCCGGGATCTAAGGTGGTGACTCAATACCTGGAACGCTCGGGACTCAACGTAGATTTGGAGGCCTTACGTTTTCATACGGTAGGCTATGGTTGTACATCCTGTATCGGGAATTCCGGCCCGCTTCCCCCGCATGTGGCTGAAGCTGTTGAAAAGGGTGAATTGATCGTATCTGCAGTATTGTCCGGCAACAGGAATTTTGAGGCTCGTGTCCACCCACAGGTAAAGATGAATTTTCTGATGTCTCCGATGCTTGTCGTTGCGTATGCATTGGTAGGCAGAATAGATGTAAATCTGATGGAAGATCCTTTGGACTATGATCCGAATGGCGATCCCGTATATCTTCGTGATATCTGGCCTGGCAGGGATGAAATCGTGAAAACAATCAAATCCTGCATGAGAGTGGAGGATTTTAAACAGGTCTACGATGTGATTTTCGATGGATCTACCGATTGGCAGAATCTAAAAGTCAATCTGGATCAGAATTACGAATGGGACAGAAATTCAACATACATTAAAGAGTCTCCATTTTTCGAGGGACTCACTGAAGATTTGCAGCCGCTAAAAAACATCCATAATGCCAGGGTATTGTTATATCTGGGTGATTCTGTAACAACCGACCATATCTCTCCTGCCGGGTCATTCAAAGAAGACAGTGCCGCAGGTAAATATCTGTTGGAGCATAGCGTCTGCCGGGCAAACTTCAATTCTTACGGTTCTCGCAGAGGTAATCATGAAGTGATGATGCGCGGTACTTTTGCCAATGTCCGCATCAAAAATAAAATTACAGATAGAGAAGGTGGTTATAGTACTTATTTCCCGGAAAATGAAGTGAAAACCGTTTACGAAACGGCAATGTCATATAAAAACGACGGAACACCCCTGATCGTCCTGGCCGGTAAAGAATACGGTTCCGGTTCGTCAAGAGACTGGGCGGCAAAAGGGACATTCCTGCTGGGAATAAAGGCTGTGATTGCCGAGAGCTTCGAGAGGATCCACAGAAGCAATTTAGTGGGCATGGGTGTTGCTCCATTGGTATTTATCAACGGGCAGAACGCCGGGTCCCTGAGTTTGGATGGCACAGAAACCTATTCCATAACAGGTTTGGAGAACGATTTAGTTCCTCATAAAATACTTGACGTGAAAGCGGTACACCCGTCAGGGAAAGTCACAGATTTCCAGGTTGAAGCGCGACTGGATTCCGACATTGAAATAGAATATTATAAAAACGAAGGTATTTTACAATACGTATTGCGAGAATACCTGAGGAGGGATGACTAACCTCAACGGCTCTCATGAAAGGATAATCTACGTTCTATAACACCTTTATTACAAAATAATTCATATCTTCGTAAAGAATTGCCGAAGAGACTTTCACATCTTTAAATCTGAAAAAAGAAGTCGGATGAGATCTATACGTAAGATTTTATTATTGTTATTATCATGGAGCCTACATTTAGTAATTTCCTGTCATGCTTCACCCTTTTATTTTAAACATTATCAGGTACAGGATGGATTAAGTAATAATACGATCCGCTGTTGTGTGCAGGATGCACAGGGATTCATGTGGTTTGGAAGCCGCGATGGATTAAATCGTTTTGATGGATATTCTTTCCGCATATTCCGGAATGATTCCGATCTCCCCCACTCCATAGGAAACAATATGATAAATAGTCTGGTTGTAGATCGGAGTGGAAATCTATGGGTGGGCACAAATAAAGGTTTATACAAATACAACCCGGATAAGGAAGAGTTCAGCTTAATCTCTTTTAGTAAAGATCTAAGAATAGGACATATAGTTGAAGGATCTGCAAACGATCTTTGGATTGTTTCACAAGGGAAATTGATTAATTATAATATTCAACTCGACCATGTAAAAACTTACACACTTCCCGATAGCAGCTCTGTCTCACATATTTGCATTACATCTCTGGGTCAGATATGGGTTTCCGGACAAAATGGATTCCTCTATGAATTGATCGAATCAACCGGTACATTTTCGCCATATGATATGTTCGCGTTCTCTACAAATATTACTTCCCGAAATATCAATACTATTTATCCGGTGGATACGGGAGATAAAATATTCGTAGGCACCCGCAATCATGGAGTGAAACTCTTTGATATCAATAAGGGTGAATATACTGATTGTTTCAGTCATGATATCAATCAAATGGGAATAACAGTACAAGATTTTTTACAGGTAAATGAACATTCCTTATGGATCGCGACGGAGTCGGGACTCTATCTCTATGATCTACAGAAAGCGGATCATACTATTATTAAACGGAGACCGTATGATCCATATTCACTGACCACCAATATTACTTATAGGCTCTATAAGGACAGGGAGCAGGGAATGTGGGTATGCACCTATGCCGGAGGTGTGAATTATTATTCTCCTTATCAACCTTTTACCAGGTATTACACTTATCCAGGCGACAATGTGATGCAGGGGGATCTCGTCCATGATATCTGTACCGATAAATATGGAAACTTATGGATTGCCACCGAGGATGCGGGTATAAATAAATATGAACCCTTGACAGGGAAGTATACTCATTTCAGCCCTCTATCCGATGGTAAAGGTATTTCCCATATCAATATTCATGGAATGATTGCAGACGATGATAAATTGTGGATAGGTAGTATTTCCGGAGTAATTGATGTAATGGATATTCCAAGCGGACGCATGATAAAACGTTACCAGATCGGAAATTTTTCTTCAGAACCCTTATCCCTATCCGTTGTAAACATGAAAAAACTTTCAAGCGGCGCTATTCTGGTCAGTACTTCAATTGGAATGTTTTCCTACAATGCACAAAATGACCGCTTTGAATTCATGTCTCAATACCCTTCCCAGCGAATTCAAAGTATTCTTGAGGATCATGCCGGAATAATCTGGGCAGGAAGTGTAAACCATGGACTTTACTACTATAATCCGGCAAATGGTAAATCCGGCAAACTGGAACATGATATGATTTCCAACCCCAGCAGTAACACAATTAATGATATTTACGAAGATGATCAACATAATTTATGGCTGGCAACACTTGATGGTTTAATGAAGTACGACCGCCGGATGCGGACAATTAAACGTCACACAATAAAGACCGGAATGCCGAGTAACGTAAGTTACCGGATACTTCCCGACAATAATGGTGATCTATGGATTTCAACTGCCAATGGTCTGGTCTGTATGGATATTGAAACCGAGAAAATCACTGTCTATCAGCAGGGACATGGCCTGATGTCCAATCAATTTAATTATAATTCGGGATGGAAAGATGAAAACGGACAGCTTTATTTTGGGATGATCCAGGGAATGATCAGTTTCAACCCCGAAGATATCAAACAGCCGGAAGCCACCACAAAAGTCTCTGTCACGGGAATAACAGCATACGGTGTAAACGAGCATAACGAATATATTTCCTTCTCCGATATTCCGATACGGTTGTCGCACGAACAATCGACTATCGAAATAAAATTCTCATCCATGAGTTACCTTGCTCCCGATCTGGTGCGTTATGCTTATTTTATGGAAGGATTTGATCAGAAATGGAATTATCCTTCCGAATCTCACCATGCTTATTATACTAAACTCCCTCCGGGACATTATACATTCAAAGTAAAAGCAACCGGTATTTCCGGTATTTGGAATGAGGATCCCGTAGCAGTAAAAATTATTGTATCACCTCCCTGGTGGCTTTCAGGTACAGCTAAAATATTTTATTTAATTATACTGGTTGTATGTATGTACCTTTTCTCCCGTTTCCTACAGGTTAAAAACAGGAAAAAAGTAGCCGAGAGTATTCAAAGACTTGAACAGGAGAAAGAAACAGAATTATATCAGGCCAAGATAAATTTCTTTATAAACATTGCCCATGAGATCCGGACTCCACTAACGCTAATTAAAAGTCCACTGGATAAGGTCATGAAAGACTTGACTATTCCAAAAAGCGCTCAAACATATCTCTCTGTAGTAAATAAAAATACAGATCGTCTGTTAGCGCTTGTCAATCAACTCCTGGATTTCAGAAAGACCGAGATAGAAGGATACAGCCTGAATTTCATAAAGACAGATATCGAACTGCTACTGATGGATATTTGTGATCGTTTCCAAAATACAGCAGAGGAAAACGGACTATCCATAGAGTTACAAATTTTATCGAAGCAGAAATATGCCTATGCCGATAAGGAAGCATGTACAAAAATAATCAGTAACCTGCTCACCAATGCGGTCAAACATGGACAAAATCATATTTTAATAGCCCTCTCCTATTTGGAGGGAGAGGAGTTATTTCAGATCGATATCAGTAATGATGGAGAACCAATTCCTACGGATAGCAAAGAAAAAATATTCAAACCTTTCTTTCGAGGCGAAGATGCCCAGCATAAACAAGGTACCGGTCTGGGATTACCTTTGGCCAGATCGCTGGCAGAAATGCATCGGGGTTCTTTAAATCTTATCAACTCAACCGATAACAATACAACTTTCCGTTTTTCCCTGCCTATCAATCAACCCAATTCAATCCGCCTCTCGACCGAAGAGCGGGTTATGACATTGAACGATTCATTTACAGGATATAAGAACGATCCGTCCCGTCCAACTATTCTTGTGATTGAAGACAATATGGAGATGAAAAACTATATTGGCAGCGAACTGAACATGCATTATAACATTGTCACGGCCAATCATGGAAAAGAGGCATTAGAGAAACTCGAAGAATTTGGTATACAGTTAATAGTGAGCGATGTGATGATGCCCATTATGGACGGATTTACATTTTTAAAAATAATCAAGACCAACCTAGAATTTAGTCATATACCGGTTATATTACTAACCGCAAAAAATACAATACAATCCAAGCTTGAGGGATTAGAACTCGGAGCTGATGCTTATATCGAAAAGCCGTTTACAATGGATATACTGCTTGCACATATTGCGAACCTGCTTGCAAACAGGGAAAATATCCGCAACTCTTATTCCCAATCACCCGTAGCCCACTTGAAATCCATGGCATATACCAAAGCTGATGAAAATTTCCTTGAAAAGTTAAATGATATTATTATGGAGAATATCAGTGACATCACTTTGGATGTAGACCGTATTGCTGATCAAATGAACCTTAGCCGTGCTACCCTCTATCGAAAAATAAATGCGTTGTCTAATCTGACGCCAAATGAGTTGATACGTATTGCCCGACTAAAAAAGGCGGCAGAACTGATACGGCAGGGCGAACTTAAAATCTTTGAAATATCAGAAGCGGTAGGTTTTAGCTCACAGTCCTATTTCAGCCGTGCTTTCACCCAACAGTTAGGAATGAATCCGAGTGAATATGGAAAAAGGAATAAAGAATAGTTAAAGGGCTACAACGCTTAGCAAAAATATCCACCGAATCTTCCCTCCGGACATCCGACAACTGTTCATACGTTATCTTCCGGCAGTTTACATTCGGTATTAATCAATAGATTGTTACTAATCGTATTAAATACGGATCTATAACTCCTTTCCAATAAATCCCTAACATCCATAGTCTTCCAATATGTTTTATTAAAGAGTTCTATAGAGAATGTGCCTCTGAACCCGGTTTGAAATAAAAGGGGAAGGACTTTGTCAAAGGGGCAAACCCCATCCCCGGGAAATACACGGTCTGCATCTTTTAATGTTTCACGTGAAATATATCCGGGATAATCATTTATATGGAATACCGGTAATATCGTCCCATTCAACATCCAAAGTGAATCAAAAGAATTCCCTCCCCGATAAAGATGATAAAAATCAAGAAGCATTGATGCTTTCGGATGTGCTGCACTAATAGTAATTGCTGTTATGTCCGAAAGTTGGTTCAATATCCCTCCGCCCCATAATTCAATAATAGGAACAACCCCCGTTTGAGCTCCTTTTTCCAGAATAGCCCGGTACCGATCAGCATATATCGGTAATTTTTCTCTCTCAAAATGAGAGATTCCTTGTGCTGGTGCAGCTATATACGAACCTCCTAACCGTGCTGTGAGTTCCATATCACGACACATCTTCTGTATTCCTTCGGCCTGGCGTGCTGGATCATCAGAAATCCATGTAGAAAAGGCGATCATATTTTCCAGTACTAACCCATGCTGTTTGATCTGTCGATTTAATGTTTCCGGTGATCCTCCATTTTTGACATATGTTTCTACATCGCTTATCCACAATTCAATACCGTCAAATCCCGCTTCTGCACATAAGTCTATCTGTTGTTCAACCGGAATTTTATAACCACGGATAGTAGAAGTATTAAGGCTAATTCGATGAGGAACTTCCATTTTCTTCTCTCCTTTTCGAGCATGTTTCTCTTGAGAAGTGCAAAACAAGATACTACCTAATCCTCCGGCTGCAATTGCTGCTCCCGAAGTACGCAACATTTCACGACGTGTCATTGTATTATTTTATTCATAAACCTTTAATCATGTAGAGATTGGGAGACCCTATCTGACAAGTGATTCCCTGGCCTCTCTGTCCGGATCGTTCTTCATCTCAATCTGATCATTTAATATCATTACCTCTCCACTTTCCCTTGTGTACTGTGCCCATATTGGAAGTTCCTTATTATTAGGATTACCGGTTTTCATAAAAGCCAATAGAGCGTTTGACATTTTATCCGATAACAGGCGGGGTCGCCTACCTCCACCGGTATGGGTAATCATCCGGTCAGTATTACGAAACCAAAAGCAAATATCAAGACAATGGAAAGCTCTCATCCGGTTATTGAATAGAGGAGGCTCCCATCCAAACCATGCCATATATATTGGCTGTCCCTGCTCCAGCTTCGCATTAGCCGCTCTCACTACTGACTCACGGGAAGATAATATTAATACCCATATCTCCACCGGTCGGTACTCAGGGAAGTTCTCTGCATACATCTCTACAATCTTTTCGGCATTGTCGCCATGGCGAGAACGAAGTTTTTCAGTCACCTCTCCAAGTGTAATATTTTCCAGAGAAGCATCTCCTCGATTGGGGTTCCATTCATGGAAAGTGGTACATAACAGCATGGGTACTTGTGGGCTCCCCTCTGAGGCCTCGGTAGAATAGAATGTGCCTTTGGGAATATGGACTCCATCGCCAACAGGTCCAAATATACGCCTTGAAGTAGCTCCCGTTTCCCGGAGACATTTCGCCGCAGCCTTATTGCTCAATTCAATATAATCTCTCCAGGGAATATCCTGTAGCTTATCAACCTCATTACGTGTCAATCCGGCCTCTTTAAGAATATACTCACCTATTTTTCTTGTAATATCCTGATCCGATGCCTCAATAGTCGATCCACTCAAAGGTACTGCTTTATGGATCATTCCTTTCGCTGCAGGCATAGCCGCTATGGTACATACTTTTGCTCCTCCTCCAGACTGTCCCATAACCGTCACATTTCCAGCATCACCCCCGAAAACTGCTATATTATCCCTGATCCATTCCATTGCAAAGGTAATGTCAAGCATTCCTACATTTCCCGAATCTTTATACTTTTCACCTCCTACTCCTGAAAGATCTGAGAAGCCTAAAGGCCCTAAGCGGTGATTGATGGAGACAAAGACAATATCTCCATACCGGCTTAGATTTTCTCCATGATACCCATCCTGTTCAATACCACTTCCATTGGTAAAACCTCCGCCATGAAGCCAAAGTAATACAGGTCTTTTCCTGTTGTCATTTATTGCAGGAGTCCATACATTCAGACAAAGACAATCTTCACTTACATCCCAGTAATTCCAATGATCCACAAAGGTTCCATAGTTATTGGGCCAACGATTTTCCATACCCTGTGGAGCTGAATGTCCATAAAAAACAGCCGGGCGTATGTTCTCCCACGGTATTGGTTTTTGTGGAGGCATAAAGCGATTCTTACCTGAGGTATCGGCACCGTATGGAATTCCCAAAAAAGTATATACCTTATTTAGTATATATCCCTGAACTTTACCATAGGCTGTTTCGGCAATAGCAATACCATCGCCAATAAAAAGAGCTTGTTCATCATCCAAGTCCGGTGAAGTAACGGCTGTTTTTCCTGTCCCGTTGCACGAAGTAATTGCAGTAATGCCCCCGATACCTACGGCTGCTGTACCCATACCGATTTTCTTTACAAATTGCCGTCTGTTTATCATAGGAATATAAATTGATTAGATCACATTTCCAGAATTAGCACTTCCTTTGCTTTAATTTTCAATTCTTCGCCTAAAGATACAACACGTTTTGTTATGATATCCCTTCCTTTAGTTTTTCCTCTTAAAATTTCAGCATATCTGCTCAACGGGAGGTTGACCTCCTCATTAGCCCCATTTAATATGACAATCACACTTTCATCACCCAGACGCCGTTCATATACATATACTCCCAGATTAGGTTGAAAATGAATCATCGCACCTTCTGATATTACTTTTTTATTCTTTCTCCATTTCAGAAGGGTCTGAAGATAATTCCAGGCCTTATTCTGCATGGCAGAACGTCCCTCCGGTGTAAACCAGTTTTCAGTGTCGCCAAGCCAACCTCCCGGTACATCTAAACGTATATTTCCATCACTCCCGGGAGCGCTCTTTGTTCCATACATGAGTAATTCCTGTCCATAATAGAGTTGAGGAGTACCCGGAATCGTCAAAAGAAAGGCCAATCCCTGCTTATATGCATGTAAATCTTCGGGTTTCTCCCGAAGGAAACGGTCTGTATCATGATTTTCAAGGAACCGTAATACATTCTGTATATCGGGATAAACAAAATCATAACACATATGTGTATACAATTTCTGCAATCTCCCATTCGGAGCAGACTTATTGTTAAATATTTCACTGGCAATACTCATAAGAGTAAAATCCATTACCGATTTCAATTCGGTATCTTTCCCCGAATTAAGTTTACTGCCTTTTTGCCACCAGGCGGTTCCAATGGTATACTCTGTCCATATTTCACCAACAATATTAAACTGCGGATACTCTTCCATTATCCGGATATTCCATTCACGCATCATATCATAATCGGCATAGGGATAAGTATCCTGCCGGATCGCATCGATACGGGCATATTCAATCCACCAGATCGAATTCTGGATAAGATAAGTCGCGACATGTGGATTTGCCTGGTTCAAATCAATACCAAAACCGGCATATTTCATTACATCAGAATCATATCGGGAAGCATAGTTATCATAGAAAATCTCTTTGGCATGATTCCCGCGTTGACTGGGACTGACATTAAACCAATCCCTTGCCGGTTTATCAAGTACCCATGGATGATTTGCTCCAATATGATTAAATATCATATCCATAACAACTTTCATACCCCTTTTATGTGTTTTATCTATCAACCGCAGATAATCTTCGTTGGATCCTAACCTACGATCAATACTATACATATCTGTGGCAAAATATCCATGGTAAAAGCCACCCCTACCATCATTTTCAAGTACAGGATTGAGCCAGATAGCTGTTACTCCCAGATTTTCCAGATAATCCAGATGTTGTTCGATTCCCAGAAGATCACCTCCATGACGGGCACCCGGCCTGCTACGATCCACTGTATACTCAGCCAGCATGGGTGGCTGATCATTGGAAGGATCTCCATTAGCAAACCTGTCCGGCATAATAAGGTAAAGAACATCCGATGAATCGTACCCTTTTATATCTGAGGTATTATTTTTCCTTTGCTTTAGTTCATACGGGTATGCTATTTTTTCCTGATCGCGGGTAAAAACAATGTCAAATTTACCCGGCTGTGCCTCTGATATATCAAGATAAAGAATAAGGTAATTCGGGCTTTCAACCATGACCTTACTTTTCAGATAAACATCCGGATAATCAATTGACGGTCTGTAATCAGAGATATCCTTTCCGTAGACCATTAATTGTAACTCCGGATTTTTCATCCCACTCCACCAAAACAATGGTTCGATCCGATCTATTTGCCGGGCTTCAACAGAAGCCCCGGCAAATAAGACTATCAGAATGCATAAAATAGATTTATTTCTCATAAGAATACGCTTTTAGTTCATTGTCACATTTGGATTACCACTCTGTTCCACATCAGGAATTTGAAATAAGATCTTCCTTGAATCCCATGTATCACCTCGTACGTCCTGTCGGGTACGTTTTAACTCAAACAAACGCTCCCCCTGCAAGGCTAGCTCAAGGCGTCGTTCTTTACGACAAGCATTGATTATACTTACTTTATCCTGTTGTGTTGTTTTATTCTCACCGTAAGCCCGGTTCTCTATCCGGTTCAAAGCAGCTAAGGCTTCAGCCAGATCACCTCCCGATTCAGCTAACGCTTCTGCATATAAAAGGAGTAATTCGTTATAAGCCATCACAATCCCATCCATATATTGGTAATCAAAGCGAGTGGTATACCATGAACCGTTTATTTCCTTATAAAAGGTACTGAATCGCTTGTCGTTCACCTGGTCATATGCTTTCAGCAAAGATTCCGACGGATGATAAATAGGAAGTGTCAAATCGTTGGTACGGAAAGCACGTAATCCACCCCAGGAATCTTCCGTGATAGAGATGGAAGGAATCATAAAGATGACTTCATTGGTCGTTGTACCCTTTTCTGCACGTGCATATTTGGCTGTCATATCGCCATCGAGTTGATATTTTCCGGTGCTTATCACTTCCCTGGCCCATTTGGCAGCCTGGACATAATCGTGACGATAAAAATGTACTTTAGCTAATAACGCTTTGGCAATATCCGATGTGGCTCTTCCCGAATCCCATTGGTTAGAAGAAGAAAGGTTTGCAGCAGCAAATTCAAGATCAGTAATAACCTGATTGTATACCTCCTCAACGGTCGAACGTTGAATAATCTCAAAAGCTGTTTCCCGATCCATTACTCCTCTTACACGGATGGGGATACCCATTTCTGCAGTATTTTTATGCTCTTCCGAGTAAGGTAGCCCGAAAGCCCTGACTATATGGAAATGTCCGAACCCCCTGATAAAGGCAGCTTCAGCTTTGAACTGAATGGCTTTGTCCCCGGACGCAGATAATATTTCTTCTGCAAGATCATTAAAGGCAACCTGATTGGCCCTGTTAATAGCGTTATAGGTGTTTTGCCACAAGTCACGCCCAACCGGATTTACCAGATTCATTTCATGGGTGGTCATCTGTACCCATTGAAACGTAGCGGTATTAGCTATTGCATCATCGGATATCACTCCGAATCCACGTAAAGCTTCTCCACCCCAAAAACCGCCAGAACGAACTTGCTGATAAGTACCTAAAAGTAATTTTTCAAGATCATCAACTGTTTTCACTGCATCATCGGTCAGAATCAGATTATCCGGTTTAATCTGCAGGAAATCCATATCGTCACAAGTCGTAAATCCCAAAATTAAACAAAGGGATATAAGGAATATATTTTTTCTCTTCATGATAGTAATCTTTAGAAATTAACTGTTAATCCAATAGTATAGGTACATGCCTGCGGGGGAGTAAGATAAGTGACATTCAAACTCAAGTTACGGGCCTGTGCACTTGTCACGTCACGCATGATTTCCGGTTCACCGCTATACTTAGTATAATATTCATTAAATAAGGTAAGCAGATTGGTCGCCTGGGCATAAATACGTACGTCACGAATATAAAGTCTTTTCAAGGGTGTCCCGGTGAATGTATAACCGACATTCAGGTTCTTAAGGCGGAGAAAACCTGCATCATGCAAATATTCGGTTGTATTACGTGCCTGATTAATTCCACTCCTGCCTAATGTAATACGAGGTATATCGGTTATATCACCCGGTTTTTGCCAGCGATCCAAAACCCTCTCTTTCAAATTCCAGGTTCCCATATTATTCATTTGAAACTTTTCACCATCGTCATAAATATTTCCTCCTATCTGGAAAGTAAACATGAAGCCGAAATCCCAATTTTTCCATAAAAAGCGGTTATTCAGCCCCCCAACGAAATCAGAATAAGGATGACCGACCGGCTGACGGTCACGTTCTGCATTATATTCTTTGGTTGATCCGATTGGCTTTTTATTCGCATCCAACATTTCATAAATCGGAGCACCATCCTGCGGATCAACACCGATAGTTTTTACCAGATAGTTGACCCCGATAGGTTGTCCGACAAGTACACGAGTATCACCCTCACCGCCTAATGCATCAGGCCCGGCGGTACCTACATCAATCACTTTGTTTTTGTTGTAGCTGATATTAAAATCGGTTGTCCAGTTAAAATCATGATTATTGACATTCACAGACTTAACATTGAATTCTATTCCGGTATTGCGCACTTTTCCTATATTGCCTAAGAATTGGGTATATCCACCGGATGCAGGAACACGAACATTCAGGAATAGATCTTTAGAGTTCTTATTATAGAATCCTATTTCCCCTGAGAACCGATTTTTCAGGAATCCGTACTCCAAACCGACGTCAAAAGTATTAGTTGTCTCCCATTTCAGGTTCGGATTCTTTAAAGAATTAATATACCAGTACTGTTTTCCGGTGTATAATTGTGTCTCATTCACATTGACTGCCCCCCATTGGGCATAGTTTGGTATTTCCGCATTTCCTGTAATACCATAACCTGTTTTTAATTTCAGGAGGCTTACAATATCATTATCCTTCATAAAATCTTCTTCCGTGATTAACCAACCAACGGAGGCTGCAGGAAAATCACCGAACTTATTATTCTCTCCAAAACGGGATGAACCATCACGACGATAAGTAGCAGTGAGCATATAACGCTCTTTCAATGTATAGTTTACACGACCGAAGAAAGAAATGAACGAATATTCCTGATTAGGATAACGGGTAGATGTTTCTTTTGACGGATCGAATTCCGGGTTATTATACAACCAATCCTCCTTACCCATCTCAAACACAACATTCCTATAGTTGGAGGTTCTTTTAGACCTTAATGCCTCTGTACCTAAAAGGAAATGAAAACGATGATTGTCTCCCAGCTTTAAGGCATAATTCAACAATGCCTTGGCATTCCAGTTCATATCATACTGATTGGTTATGTTACTATTAGGCGCAGTTGATAATTCTTTCGTTCGTAAATAGTTCGATTCGTTATCCCTATAATCAATATTACCTTCTACACGAAAGGAGAGATCTTTTATAATTGTCCAATCGGCATACATGTTAGTCATTACCCGATCTGTATAAATCTCCCGAAGTTTTTCATATATTTCTGCGACCGGATTGGTTGACATCGGGAATTTATAATAGTTTCCATCTGAGTCGTATGCAGGAAAATAAGGTAACGCATTGCTAATGGCACGACCATATCCCCCATCCCAACTAACGGGAACATACTTATTGAAAGTTCTGGAAAAAGTAAAGTTTCCTCCTACCTGAAGAAAGTTAAACGGAGAATAATCAAGATTCAAACGTCCGCTTGTTCGTTTGAAGTGATTCTCTTTTATATAGGAATTTTCGGCAACGTTTGAAAGTCCGATATAGGTCTTTAGTCTATTCGAACCGAACGAAATTGAAAGATCATTGTAAGTAGATATTCCTGTGCGTGTTACCAAATCTTGCCAATCCGTATTATTGGCTAATGCTTCCGCTTCGGTGTATCCTCCCGGATAAGTAGTCACTGTTGCCGGATCAGGAGCACTTTGAGGATTAAAAGTATAGTCATTTACCAACCCCTCTCTATATAGTTTCAGATAGTCCGCAGTTTCCAACATTTTCACTTTTACATTCGGAGTGGCAAAAGCAACCCGGGAGCTATAATTAATCTGGGGTTTTCCACTCTTACCTCGTTTTGTGGTGATTAGCACAACTCCATTGGCACCCCGGGAACCATAAATAGCAGTGGCTGAAGCATCTTTCAAAATATCAATACTTTGTATATCATTGGTATTTAAAGAAGCCAATGGGTTATCCTGTGCTCCTCCTGTCCGGCTTCCGGCATCTTGCTGGACAGGTATTCCGTCAATCACAATAAGAGGATCTCCTCCGGCAGTGATAGAAGCAATACCACGTACACGAATAGCAGCACCGGCACCAGCCATTCCAGAAGTTTGTGTTACCTGCACACCCGCCGCTCTTCCCTGCATTGCTGCATCAAAAGAACTGGTAGGTATCGACATCAGGTCGCTTCCCTCTACCTTGGCGATTGATCCGGTAACATCACGACGGTTTTGCACACCATATCCAACTACAACTACTTCATCAAGAACCTCGATATCTTCCTGTAAAGCAACGTTTATCGTTGTCTGAATACCTACAGTAACTTCAATTGTTTGATATCCGATATAGGAATATACAAGAACAGCATCTTGTCCGGGGACTACAATCGTATATTTTCCATCACTATCAGTAGTCGTTCCCTGTGTGGTTCCTTTCACCTGAATGGTAATAAAGGGAAGTGTTTCTCCTGTCCCGGCATCTGTCGCCACACCGGTTATACGTATCTGTGCAAATGTTCCCATTGAAATAAGCAACATGCCTATTATTAGAAATGCCTTATTCAATAAATGTCGTCCACCTCTTCTTCCAGGGGAAGAGAAAATATTCATTTGTCTGTCCATAATGTAATTGGTATTAAAATGTCAATATAAATCTATGATAAATACACCTCTTGGAGGAAGTTTTACGGTTTCAGCAACTGAAACGCTTTTCCCGGTTATAATGTCTTTTCCAGCCTGATGTTTCCCTATTACTTCGGAGAATCGCGACATCGGCAGAAGTTGTTCGTTATCGGTTCCATTGAGCACCACCAGCACCGTCTGTCCATCCTTTATACGCGCATAGACATAACAGCCCGTGCGGTCGGGAGTGTAATGGATCAGTTTTCCTTCCTTTACAGGAGAGCTCATTTTTCTCCAGTGAAGAATCTTTTGCATATAATCCCAGGCTTCGTTCTGTAATAACGTCCGTCCTTCTTTTGTAAAGGCATCTACCTCATCATCAGGCCATCCACCTGGAAAATCCTTACGAATATTTCCGTCACCATCCTTTTTTTCTCCATACATCAATATTTCTGTCCCATAATATATTTGAGGTATACCCCTTGTGGTTAGAAGAAAGGCAATTGCCTGCTTATATCTTCTTAAATCCTTCTCCTCTTTCTTCATGAATCGTCCTAAATCATGATTATCCAAAAAAGTGAGGATATTATCCGGATCTGCAAATAGATAATCCTGGGCGATTACCTCATAGAGTTTGAACAGTCCGGCTTCCGATCCTTCACGTGAGGAAGACTCATCCGTAAAAGCATCTTTAGCTGTAAATGACAGGTCAAAATCCATGACTGTCTTCAAATGGCTGTTACTGTTGTTGTTTGGTGAATTTCCCTGCCACCATGCAGATGCAGTAATCCTTGGATACCACGCTTCACCTACAATATTAAAGTCTGGATACTCATTTTCAACCTCTTGACACCATCTGGCCATAAAATCATAGTCAGCATAGGGATGCGTATCCTGTCGAATACCATCTATCCTGGCATATTCAATCCACCAAATACTATTTTGTATCAGATAGGTAGCAAGATGTCTATTGCGTTGATTCAAATCGGGCATACCTCTGCCAAACCATCCATTTACCAGAATATCCTTTTCTGACTCAGGAGCATGAATATCCATCAGAGTCCATTTGTAATGAGTAGTTTGCACAAAATTTCCCTGATTATTCAACCAATCGGAAGCAGGCATATCTTTCATCCACCAATGTGAACTGCCGCAATGATTGAAAATCATATCCATAACAACTTTCATCCCTTTTTCATGTGCCTTGTCTACCAATTCACAATATTCTTCATTCGTTCCAAAGCGGGGATCTACATTATAAAAATCTGTAATTGCATATCCGTGATATGATCCGCCGGGCATTCTATTCTCCAGTACCGGATTCAACCAGACGGTGGTGAAACCCAAATCTTCAATATAATCAAGTTTATTGATAATCCCTCGCAGATCACCCCCATGCCGTGAACCAGGACGTTGACGATTAACTTTCACTGTATCCAGATTATCATTTTCCGGTATTCCATTCACAAAACGGTCGGGAGTAATCAAATACATCACATCACCGGATGAAAATCCCATAGCACCCGGCCGATTACTTCTCTGCTTGAGTTCAAACGGTTTGCGGATTGTATTCTTCCCCTCTATCAGTTCTATTTGCATGATGCCCGGCCGGGCATTATCCTTAAGTTCGAGATAAACAAACAGATAGTTTGGATTCTCAACCTGTACGATCTCCTTAATTCTCACTCCTTCGTAGTCGACTTGAATCTTGGATTTTACAATATCCTTTCCATAAAGCATTATCTGTAATTCAGAGTTTTTCATTCCTGTCCACCAAAATGAAGGCTCCATGCGGCTGACCTCCATCGCTTCCAGACAGAATACCTCCAAAAAACACAATACAATTATTATATTTAGTTTTCTCATATAATTAATGTTGTATATAAAACCACTTCATTGTTTTCCGTATTCCATATTATTACAAGACAGGATATTCCCAAGGAGATCGGTAAACCGGTTTCAGATAAGCATTTGCTTCCCGATTATCACCAAAAGAACAGGACTTCGGATCATAGACAACCTTACTATTGGTTCGAAAGGAAATATTGGCCGCATGAGCCAGAATAGTAGCAAATGCCCCTTTTTCAATAGGACTATTCGTCTCCATGGTTCCTTTTCGTATACACTCACCCCAATTGGTAGCATGATCTATAACTCCACGAAATTCAAACGGACCGGCCATCCGATACGGCTGAGCCAAAAATTCACCCTCACGATTTTTTACCGGGATTAATTCATATCCGTCGCGATTACAAACTAACATTCCTTTACTGCCAATCCAGACTACACCCTGATTCCGATTGTATAAATGCGCAACCTGTTGAGTCCATTCAATATGAAAATTGTCATACTGAAAAATTGTGGTTTGTACACTGGGTGTCTCATTGAATGTATCGGGATGCTTATAAGCTGTGGAATATATAGATTTTGGAAAACTCCTGTTATCCAGTCCCAATACTGCCAATCCATCAAATGCAGAGTCTATCCAATGTACCCCCCAGTCAGTCTGTTGTCCGCCACCATAATCCCAAAAACCACGCCAGCCCCTTACTCTCCCCTGGTTATACGGACGTAGGGGAGCAGAACCTAACCACATATCATAGTTAAAATCTGAGGGGACTGTGCTATCAGGTGTTGGTAAACGTGGATTGGTATTCTGGCAAAGGAAAATATGGACTTTATAAATGTCTCCCAATGCACCCGTAGCCAAGATATCATTTGCTCCACGGAAGTAACGTTGACTGGTTTGCCATAATCCTGTAGTTACTATCCCCTTATATTTCTTTTGAAAATCTATCATTGTATTACATTCCGCGATAGAGTTGGCAACGGGTTTTTCTACATAAATTGCTTTTCCCGCTTTCAATGCCTCACAAAACATATAGGTATGCCAATGATCCGGGGTTCCAATAATTACACCATCAATATCCTTGTTATTCAATACATCCCGAAAATCCTTATACAACTTCATATCTGTAGTTTGATCGGGATATCTTTTTCTGAAATCTGCTGCTTGTGTTTCCAACCGTTCCTGGTTCACATCACACATTCCAGCACAATGAGCCCAATCATTTTGCAGAATCCCGTTCAAATCGGCACATCCCATTCCCACACCAATAACTGCAATATTCACCCTGTCACTTGGTGCACTCTTATTAATGGAGGCCATTATTTGTGGTGAGAGGATCGATGCAACCCCAAAAGTCGTTGCTAAAGCTCCCGTACTTTTCAAAAAACTTCTCCGTGTCGTCATAATATTAAGATTAATTCTTTATTATAAATTTCGTATCCAGATATTACGGAATGCAACTTCAGTACCGTGATCCTGTAATGCCAAAGGCATTCTCCCGTGAGGAGTGTAACTTGGCAGACCGGTATAAGGAGTACTACCTTTTAGTATATAATTATTTTGAACCACCACTCCATTCAAAACTACAGTTACCATCGCCGGAGATTCCAATTCTCCCCCCGTACCAAAACGTGGAGCTCTCCAGTATATATCATATATCTGCCATTCCCCGTTTCTGGTATATGCATTGACCAACGGTGCACTTTGTTTATATACACTACCTACCATTCCATTTACATATGTAGGATTATTATCCCCATCCAATACCTGTATTTCATAACGGCTCTGAAGCATTATACCACTGTTCCCCCTATCTTGCCCGTTATGAGATCCGGGGGCGGGTGACTTAAATTCAATGTGTAGCTGACAATCTCCAAAATAATCCTTGGTCCGAATGGTACCTTTTCCCGGTACAACTCTCAACTCTCCATTCCTTACTTCCCATTCAGCAGTTGCTCCCGGATTATTCCGATTGGCTGATTCCCATTTTGACAGATCTGTACCATCAAAAAGAATAATAGCGTCCGAGGGAGGTTTTACGCCTTGCCCAGAAACAACTTTTTCAGGTACGGGATAATACCATTCAGTGCTACGGGGATCCCATTGTGGAGGACGATTTTGTACGGTTTGCGGAACTTGTTCCTGCTGAGCTTGCAATGCCATTATACATATAGATAAGGCCAGAATACATTGTGTTTTTTTTAGCATACTTTCTATGTATTAAAATTATTGGAAATAGATATCTCGATCGCACAAAAACAAAGATAGGTGCAGTTCGCCCTTATGCCTGCAAAATATTATATCGTTTTTTTGACATTTTGTATCATTTTTTATTATAATTAAGAAAGTTGAGATGAAATGAAAAGGTGAGAGACGTTAATGCAAAAAAAGCTGCCTCATCATGAAGTTTACTTCAGAGAGACAGCTTTTTTATTCTGATCCTAAGTCAGATCTGCTTATAATTCCTAAAAATTATCTTTACAATTGACTCTTTTAACCTTTCTGATATTTGAAGAAATCGGTGTTACGCATGCTTCCCGTTTCCCTCAATGCGTGATGGAAAGCAAAACAAGCATAGATATCCTGGGGGAGATGCCCGTTGACCCCACGATTGAGATACTCGTGTAACAGTGGCCGGTAATCGGGATGAGCACATTTTTCGATAATCTCTTCGGCACGTTTTCTCGGCCCTTTACCACGCAGGTCAGCCACTCCATATTCCGATACCACAATTTTCACCGAATGCTCATTATGATCTTCATGCGTCACCTTGGGTACGATACAGCTGATTGCCCCATTTTTAGCAGTAGAAGGGGTCAGGAACACTGAGAGGTAAGAATTACGGGTAAAGTCTCCTGATCCGCCGATCCCGTTCATCATCTTGGTACCGTTCACATGGGTGGAGTTGACATTACCAAAAATATCCACTTCTATGGCAGTATTCAAAGCGATGATACCGAGTCGGCGTGCCAGCCCCGGATTGTTGGATATTTCCGAAGGACGCAATACCAATTTATTCTTGAAGAAATCAAGGTCGTTATAGAACTGGTGAAGCACCTCATTGCTCACTGTGAGGGAACAACCACTGGCAAAAGAGATATTTCCTTTCTGCATCATATCAATCACTGCATCCTGGATCACCTCAGTGTAGACTTCAAAACGAGGAATATCAGGATTACTTCCCATGGCGGCGAGTACCGCATTGGCTATATTTCCCACTCCTGACTGGATTGGTAAAAAATGGGCGGGAATACGCTTTGCATTTATCTCGGAAACAAAAAAGTTTGCCACGTTTTCACCAATACGGGCAGTCACCTCGTCCACCGGAGCAAAACCACCTCCCTCTCCGTCTTTTTCCGTCTCCACCACGAAAATTTTTTGGGGGTCCACCTTCACATAATCAAGCCCTATTCGGTTCTGTATCTCGTAAATAGGTATCTCTCTCCGCTTGGGAGGATCCTGTAGTTCATAGATATCGTGAATACCGCGCAACTTGGCAGGAACTTTTTTATTCAATTCCACAATGACGATATCCGCCAAGCGACAGATGGTAGGGGTAATACCTACCGCTGTTGTTGGTACAATCTCTCCCTTTTCAGTCACTTCACAAGCCTCAACAATAGCCACATTGATTTTACCAAAAAAACCATAACGGATTTCCTGTGCCAATTGAGAAAGATGAAGGTCGAAAAAATCGAATTCATTTCTGTTGAGCGCTTCCCGTGTATCTTTATTAGTTTGATAAGGTGTACGGAACTTGATCGCTTTCGCACGGGTGAGTGCACCGTCTATGGAGTCACCGGTGGATGCTCCCGTGAAAACACCGATTTTGAAAGGATTGCCCTTGGCGTGCTCCGCCTCCGCCCTTTTAGCAATCTCCACCGGAACCACTTTGGGACATCCGGCATGTGTAAAACCGCTGAAGCCTACGTTGTCGTCATTTTTCACGAGTGCCGCAGCCTCCTTAGCGCTAATAAATTGTAGTGCCATAAACAATAAATATTTTTGTGTTTAGATAAATCGATATAATTTCAATACTTTCTCTGCATAATCTCCCCGTAAATCAACCCTTTTTTTAGTTCTTCACGGCCTGCATCGCCTCTCAGACTTTGCACCAACGGATGGAGGGTTTTCTTTGATTTCTCCTCCCGGGCATTATCAGGCGCATCGGGTGAATCGGGATCTACTTCATAAAATGAATTCGCATCATAATCAAAGGTATAACTTGAGAGTGTGGTCGGTTCTTCGTGAATAGATACCAGATCGACTGAGGATTGGAAATTTTCGTACCGGCTCTTTGCCGAGTATGCGGCAGGCGCAGGCGGAGGCAGAGTTACATGCCTTTCGGATTTTGTCCGGGGAAGTACGATCTCTTCTTCTTCAAAAAATGGACGGAACTCAACTTCCGGCGGCTGCTCTGCTTCCGCTTGCCTTTGTTGCTGTTGTTTCTGCTTTTTCTTGCGGGAATCATTAAAAAAACCCAATATCATGAAAAATACCAGAAGGATAAAATAAATAATATCTCCAAACTCCATATTTTGATTAATTTTGTAACCGGACAAAAATAGTGATTTTTTCTGAATTGAAGGTTACATGGTCAATATAAAAATCGAGAGCAACTTCACAGCCACTCTCGAGCAATTAACCAAAACCTTAACTATGAAAAAATTTTTATTTTTCCTTGTGGCAAAGTTAGTATAAGAAATAGAATATTGCAACTTTTCTGTCGAGAATTTGACATTTTAACTTTCCCGGAAGTTTTATAATATATATCACAGTTTACAAATAAGTTATGAAACCGGTAATGAAGGTTGCATACATCGAAATGAGAAAATAAAATTATCGTATGAATCCGAACGAAGTAAAAGAAAAAAAACTATTTATAGAGACTTATGGTTGTCAAATGAACGTGGCGGACACGGAAGTGGTAGCTTCGATCATGGAGATGGATGGCTACCGCCTGACTGACAATGACCGCGACGCTGACGCCATTTTCGTAAACACCTGTTCTATAAGGGATAACGCAGAACAGCGAGTAATACAGCGACTGGAATATTTCAATGCCCTGAAAAGGAAACGGAAGGCACCTCTTATCGTAGGTGTATTGGGATGTATGGCCGAAAGGGCAAAATCGGACCTGATCGACGATCATAATGTTGACCTGGTGGTAGGTCCCGATGCTTATCTCGACCTCCCTAACTTAGTCGGGGCAGCCGAAAGAGGCGAGAAAGCCATCAACATCCAACTGTCAAAAACAGAGACATACAAAGATGTAATCCCCTTGAAATTGAACGGGAGCAACATCTCCGGATATATTTCCATCATGCGCGGATGTGATAAATTCTGTACTTACTGTATTGTCCCCTTTACCCGCGGGCGGGAGCGCAGCCGCGAACCGGAGAGTATCCTCAATGAGTTACGCGTTATGCGCGAAAAGGGATTCAGGGAAGTGACCCTATTAGGGCAGAATGTAAACTCCTACCGCTTCATGGACAGCGACAGAAAGATTGATTTCCCCGCACTACTGGCCATGGTCGCTGAAGCCGCACCCGAAATGCGGATCCGTTTCACCACATCACACCCCAGGGACATGACCGATGAGACGCTGGAAACGATCGCCAAATACAAAAATCTTTGCAATTATATCCATCTTCCTGTACAATCGGGAAGTTCAAGGATGATGAAGCTGATGAACAGAAGATATGACAGGGAGTGGTATATGGACAGGATTGCCGCCATCAAACGGATTATTCCCGGTTGCGGACTTTCTACCGATATCATGTGTGGATTCCATTCCGAGACGGAAGAAGACCATCAGGAAACTCTCTCCATGATGCGTGAAGTAGGTTTCGATTCGGCCTTTATGTTCAAATATTCGGAACGGCCGGGCACATATGCCGCCAAGCGTTTGGAGGACAACGTACCCGAAGAGGTCAAGAGCAGACGCCTGCAGGAGATCATCGATCTGCAAATGGAGTTATCAAGGCAGAGCAACGAAAAAGATATGGGGAAAGAATTCGAAGTACTCACCGAAGGCTTTTCCAAGCGGTCACGGGAACAACTTTTCGGTCGTACCGACCAGAACAAAGTGGTTATTTTTGACAAGAAAAAGCACCGTATCGGAGAGTTTGTGAAGGTGAAAATAACCGGCTTCACACCCGCCACATTGCTGGGAGAGTCGTTGTCCGCAGAATAATCCCCGATCCCGGAAATTACAGTTTCGAAAAACAATTTTGCCGGTAATGTGTTCTATTTAGTACAGGTATTGGAGCGACAAAACTTGATTGAACATCAAAATAACTAACTATTAACTATTAAACGCAAAAATTATGAAATCAGAAGCAAAACTATTATTAGGTTTAGGAATCGGCGTTGCTCTTGGAGCTGCAGTAGGTTACATTATGGGAAGTGACAGAAAAGAAGAGTGGTTGGAGCAAGCCAACGAATTTGCAGATAAAGTACGAGCTAATGTAAAAACCGCGATCTACAAAGGAAAAAGTGAAGTACACGATTTAAAGGAGGATATCGATGACATTGCCGAAATAGCAAAGAAAGAGTTGGCAAAACAATAATATCCTATCCTTTAACCGAACAAAATGATGGAAGAGAAAAAAGTAAGTACGCTATTCGAAGAAATGCGGGATGATATTTCGAACTACATTTCCAGTTCACTTGAACTCGGGAAGTTGGAAGTGTACGAGAAATTAAGCCTGGGTTCGGCTGCCATCAGTTATGGTTTGATTATAGCGGGAATAGCACTGGTAGCACTTTTGTTCGCACTGGTGACAGTAGCCCTCTATCTGGGTGAATTGCTTGGGAGCCTTTGGGCTGGCTTCGGCATTGTATCCGGATTTTCTATTTTGGTGCTGCTGATCATGTTACTTTTGAAAAAGTATTTCAACCAGAAAGTCACCAATGGAGTAATACGCTTTTTGATGACGCAGGATGATAAAGATGATAAAAAGAGTGACAAATGAGTACCTATAAATTAACTCCGCTGGAAGAACTCCGGTTAGAAAAGAAACGGTTGCGTGAAGAGCGTATTATTGCAAGCCAAAGGCTCTCATATCAATTACAATATCTGAATGATAACTGGGGGACAATGCTCACGAAAGGCGTAGCCTCCTCGGTAAAATCAAAACTGGCCGAGACGGTAGATAATTTGTCGAGTGGTTCTTCATTTTCCGTCACTCCTTTTGTGACGAAAAGGACCAACCCATGGTTGAACCTCGTCATGTCGAACTTACCTCTTATAGGGTCTCTTTCATGGAAAGTAGCCAGGCCGGCACTTATTGCCTTCGCAGTCCGAAAGATTCCATCGATGCTGTTCGGTAAAAAAAGAAAAAAAATTAAATAGTGGACCTGTGGACGGTGCTGACACCGTCCACTTTTGCTATCTTGGCACAGAGTTGATTCACCTCTTCCGCACTATGGACGTGTATATTGAATATTCCTTCAAATATGCCGTCATTGGAAGAGACATTCACACTCTGTATGTTAACCACCACATCTTCGGACAACTTCGACAATATCGTCCCTAATATTCCCACCCGGTCTATTCCCGTAAATACGATGGAGGCCAAAAATGAATATTGCCGGTAATCTCCCCACTTCACGGCAATAATGCGGTCTCCAAAATTGGATTTCAGTTTCAGGCCGTTCTGGCAGGAGCGTTTGTGTACTTCCACCTCCTCTTTCTCAGTTATATATCCGAATACATCGTCACCCGGAAGCGGATTACAACAGGAAGAAACGATAAAGTTCTTACGGAAATTGGTTTCTGTAAGTTGAAAAACCGCCTTCCGGTCAATCTTCTCCTTCACTCCGGATAACTCTTCCGACACATCAGGTGGTACGGAATCCTTTTGTCCGTTCTTTATATTTTTCTGATCGGCAGGCGGTGCTTTCTTGATCGCATTCATCGCCTGCTTCATATACCGCACGAAGAGATTATCCTGTTTCTCCGGCTCAATCTTCATTTTAAAGAAAGCGTCTTTACCGGAGGGGAGGGAGACTTCGTTATTACCTATCAGGAAGTAGAGGTCATCCTTATTTTCGGCCTTATAGGCCTGAAGTATCTTATTAAAAACAGTGTTATCGATAGGTTCATTTTCAAACAGCTCTTCAAGCATTTTTTGGCCTTTCTCGGTAATACGTCTACGTTGGCGCCGCAATGATGCTTCAATTTTGGTCCGTGCTTTGGCCGTCGTCACGAAATTGAGCCACTCCGGCTGTGGGTTGACCGACTGTGAGGTAAGGATCTCCACCTGATCGCCGCTGCTCAGTTTCTGGCTGAGTGGTGCCAATGTATGGTTTACTTTGGCTCCTAAACAATGATCACCTACCCTTGTATGGATGGTATAGGCAAAATCGAGAGCTGTTGCTCCCTGTGGAAGGGTTTTTATCTCACCTTTGGGAGTAAATACAAAAATTTCGGATGAGAAAAGGTTCATCTTCACCGTATCCAGAAAGTCAATGGCATTGGGATTAGGGTTGGCCAACACTTCCTGAATGGTCTTCAACCATTTGTCCAATTCATTATCCTCTTCGATCCTGTTTTCCTTGTATTTCCAGTGGGCGGCAAACCCTTTCTCGGCAATATCATCCATCCTGCGGCTGCGGATCTGTATCTCAATCCATTTTCCGTCAGGGCCCATCACCGTGAGGTGAAGCGCCTGATAGCCGTTGGCCTTAGGATGGCTCACCCAATCGCGTATACGGTCGGGGCGAAGCTTGTAAATATCAGTAATGGCGGAATAGATATCCCAGCACTGTTTCTTTTCATCCATCCCGGGATGCACTTCAAAAATAATGCGTACCGCGAACAGGTCGTACACCTCCGAGAATTCAATCCCTTTGGTCTGCATTTTATTCCAGATGGAGTAGACCGACTTAACCCGTGCCCGCATCTCATACTCCATATCCATCTTGTCGAGTGCCTTTACCACAGGAATGGCAAAGTTCTCATAAATCTTATTCCGTTCAGGGGCTGTCCGCTCAATCTTTTGCGTCAGGTCGGCATAGGTTTCGGGATGCTCATACTTGAAACAGAGTTCTTCCAGTTCGGTCTTGACAGCAAAAAGCCCCAGGCGATGCGCCAATGGGGCATAAATATACAATGTCTCTCCTGTGATCTTGTACTGTTTGGCAGCCGTCATGGAAGAGAGCGTACGCATATTGTGCAGCCGGTCGGCGATCTTGATAAGGATCACACGGATATCATCCGACATGGTCAGCAGCAATTTTCTGAAATTCTCTGCCTGCGCCGATACATTCTCGCCAAACATGCCATGCGAGATTTTTGTCAAGCCATCCACAATCTGTGCGATCTTTTCACCAAACAGTGCACGGATATCTTCCACAGTATAATCGGTATCTTCCACCACATCATGCAATAGGGAAGCAGAGATGGAGGTAGACCCCAACCCCATTTCTCTCGACACAATGCGGGCTACCGCCAGCGGATGCATGATATAGGGTTCACCTGAGCGACGGCGGGCACCTTTATGTGCCTCTTTCGCCATATTATACGCCTTGGTGATGACATCCACCTTCCGCCGGTGGTTTGAGTTCAGATAATCATTCAAGAGAGCCTGAAACTCATTCTCGATCATCTGATCTTCCGCTATCAATTTTTCTTCATCGCTCATATGCCTAATTGACCCTGTTTTTATTGGTTCATCTAACCGGATTTTTTCCTACTAAGCCAATTTATATTTTTCTGCAAGACATGGAGAAAGCCGGATTATAATGTAGAAGTTTACTTTAATGAACGAAATTACAAATAAATCCAAAAATAACATCTATCCAGTCGGTTATTTTTCTCCTGATAACTGCTTTCGATGTTAAAAACAGTTGGGAACAGTACCTTCTGAACAAAATTGTCCTATCTTTGTTTTCTTATTCAACAGGGGGTGCCCAAGTAAACGGGCTGAGATCATACCCAAATCACCTGATCCGGATAATGCCGGCGTAGGGAAAATAAAGTCCACACTTCGTGGTTTTTCTGGTATACATCTTCACAAATCCCCTTTTTTATTTCACAAACAATCGATGTGCAATGCGAATTGCGTTGTCCATCCTAAAATTTTATGTAAATGAAAAAGGTTTTTTTATTGCCGGCAATCCTGTTGGCATTGATTTATCAAGCAAAGGCACATGAGGTGCCATCTGACACTCTTAGTCAAATTCAACTGGAAGAGGTAATTATTTCCGCCACCCGTGCCGGGCAAAATACACCGGTGACCTATTCCAACATCTCTTCATCAGACATAAGAAAACAGAATGCAGCACGGAATATCCCGGCTATTCTACAGACTACCCCGTCACTCGTTTCCTTTACAGAAGACGGATTAGGAGTAGGCAATACGGCATTCAGGATCAGGGGTACCGATGCTACCCGCATCAACGTAACCCTCAATGGGATGCCGTTGAATAATCCCGAAAGCCAGGAAGTCTATTGGGTAAATCTGCCCGATCTATCCAACTCATTACAGAACATCCAGATACAGCGAGGGGTAGGAACATCCACCAATGGATCGGCCGCTTTTGGAGCCAGCATCTCCCTCCAAACGGCGGGGGCACGTTCCGAGGCATATGGAGAAGCTTCTACCGCAGTAGGTAGTTATGGCACGTTCTTGTCCAATATAGCTGCAGGAACAGGGATATTGAAGAATGGACTTTCATTCGATACCCGCTATTCCCGTGTATTGGCCGATGGCTATATAAGAAACGGGAAGGTGGACCACTCCAACCTATATGCTGCATTATCCCATTACACTGACAGGCAGCTGCTTCGCCTGATCTACATGAAAGGGATTCAACATACCGGCATCACCTGGGAAGGTGTTTCTGAAGAGCAAATGAAGGATGAAGAGTATGGACGGCGTTACAATCCGGCCGGGGAATACAAAGACGATGCGGGCAACAGGCTCTACTATGACAACGAAACCGACAATTACTACTCCGATATCCTGCAACTCACCCTTGCTAGGGAACTGAGCCGGAATCTCTCGATGAACGCGGGGCTCAGTTACAACCATGGTTACGGCTACTACGAAAATTACCGCTACAACAGAAAATATTCCGATTTCGGGTTAGAGCCCCAGACAATTGGTGATAGCACCTATAGCCGCACCGACTTCGTACGGCAAAAGTTGATGAAAAATGATTTTTATGTGGCCAACCTCAATTTCAACTATACAAAGAATAGCCTGGAACTGACCTTCGGCGGAATGTACAGTTTCTATGACGGCGACCATTACGGAAGGCTTCCCTGGATAAAACACTCGGAGAATATACCCGAGAATTACGAGTGGTACCGTAACGTGGGTGAAAAATCGGAAATGAACCTATTTGCCAAAGCAGAATATCAACTGAACGAGAAACTCTCTCTTTTCGGTGACCTGCAATACCGCCACATTGGCTACCGTTTCAGCGGTATCGATGACGATCTGATGGATCTGACGGGAGAATTCAATTACAACTTCGTAAACCCAAAAGCTGGCCTTTCGTTCCGGATGAATGACCATAACCGGTTCTATGCATCGGCCACCGTAGGACAACGGGAACCACTCCGAACCGACCTGAAAGATGGGATAAAAGGAGGCGCTGTAAATCCCATCAAGCCGGAGCGGATGATCGACTATGAGTTGGGTTACCGACATCAGGGAGAGAGTGGTATCCGATTAGGAGCAAACCTCTATTATATGGATTACCATAACCAAATGGTACAGACCGGAAAGCTCAGTGACATAGGATACAAATTAATGGAAAATGTAAAAGACAGCTACCGGGCCGGTATTGAACTGGAAGCAGTTATACCGCTCTTTAACAATAAATTCATCTTGGACGCCAACACCACACTTAGCCGGAACAAGATCGACAACTATACGGCCTATTTTGACGTATATGACAACGAAGATGATTACAACTGGACAAGACAGATAGCCAAAGATTACGGAACGACCAATATATCCTTCTCTCCCAGCGTCGTGAGTGCGATAGGCGCCACCTGGCAGCCCACACCGGATCTCTATCTGAACCTGATAGGAAAATATGTAAGCAAACAATATCTCGATAATACATCAGACAATGAAAAGTCGATTGATGCCTATTTTGCAAGTAACTTTTCGGCCGGCTATACTTTTAAACCGTCGGCAGTAGGAACTTTCAATCTGCAGTTTTTTGTGAACAACCTGTTCAACAGGAAATACATAGCCAATGGATGGGCATCTACTGATGCTTTTGAGAATGGAAGTACTATCAATTGGGTCGGATATTATCCGCAAGCCCCCCGTAATTATATGGCACGACTTACGTTAAGTTTTTAGAAAATCATATACATAGTAAACGGATTTTCTCCTTTTACCGGGGAAATCCGTTTACCTTTACATAAAAACAAATAATGCAAACCATTGAAATTATCGGCGCCGTTATCGGACTACTCTATCTGTATCTGGAATACAATGCCAACAAATGGTTGTGGCCGGTGGGTGTACTGATGCCCATCGTGTATGTCTGGATATTCTTCCAGAGTAAGTTCTATGCCGATATGGGAATTAATGTTTACTACTTCTTCGCCAGTATCTACGGATGGGTACGATGGACAAAGCATAAGTCAGAAGGGGCGGGGTTGCCGATCCGCCATACACCCCACCGTTATATCATACCGATTTTGACAATAGGCACTGCACTTTTTGCGGCTATCGCCTTTATTCTGATCCGATTTACCGACAGTCCCGTTCCCTATGGAGACAGTTTCACTACAGCACTCAGTATCCTGGGCATGTGGTTACTGGCCCACAAATACGTGGAGCAATGGTGGTTCTGGTTTTTCGTGAATATTATCTCCTGCGGATTGTATGTATGGAAAGGGCTCTACCCTACTTCTATTCTTTTTGCTATCTACTCAGTAATTTCTGTTTTTGGATATTTAAAATGGAAACGGATGATGAGCAGTGAAACAACTGTTGAAAGGCAAATCGGTTGAAAAGCCTCAATCCACGATTGTTTCAGTAAGTTCGTCAAGAGAGAATCCTGCAAAATATTGGGAAATATCAAGAGTTGCCAGTGCCTTTTTCACCTCCGAAGAAGTGTATATCACCCCTTTTAAGGCGTCCTGCGGCACAGCTAAATCGCCGTTCTTCCCGAAAAAGGTACCGTAGAAACGGATTGCCTTTATCCGGCCATTTCCGATATTGAGAAAGACCTGTATTCGTCCCGCAGAATAACGCTTTTTACGAACTACCTCTGCCACCGGGTTATGCCCATAAGTCCATTCCCAGTTGGCAAACTTTTCCTGACGGGCTTTTTCAATCTCGTTTTTTTCATTTTCACTAAAATGATATTCTTTCATTTCGGGAAACTTCCGTTTCATCTGCGACAATATCTTATCTGCAAACTCATGGACGGTGATCTTTACCGGAAGATTGGGCAGGATATTATCCACCCGGCTACGAACAGATTTCACCCCTTTAAAATCGACCGTTTCTTTGGTTACTTCCAGGGCTTTGGCAAGTACACTCAAATCGGTATCGAACAGCAGGCAGCCGTGATGCATAACCCGATTACCCACATAAGCCTGCGCATTGCCACAGATCTTTTTGCCGTCGATAGTAATATCGTTCCTGCCGGAAAATTCAGCTTGAGCACCCAATTCGGCCAGTGTCTCTATAACCGGTTGTGAAAAAGTCTTGAAATCGAAATCATTTTCTCCCTCCTCTTCATTGGAGATGATAGTATAATTCAGATTATTCAGGTCGTGATAAACCGCTCCTCCTCCGGTAATGCGCCGTACCACATGAATCCCGTTTTCCTGGACAAAGCGGTTGTTGATCTCTGCCTGTGTATTCTGATGCTTTCCGACGATGATAGCCGGTTCATTGATCCAAAGAATAAAAATCTTGTCGAACTGTTTCAACTCCTTGAAACAAAACTCTTCCAACGCAATATTATAAGCGGGGTCAGTACTTTTATTGACAATATATATCATAAGATAAAAGGAGGGCGGGCTCCGTCATCTTTCAGCCGGAACCCGCCACAAAACATATATAATTTATTTACTTCTTCTTTTTAGGTATATGTACCGCTTCATCCAGGATATCGGCAAAGGCTTCGAACAGCGCTTCGGAATAGGTCGGATGCCCATAGATGGTCTTTATCACTTCATCCACGGTGATCTCCATTTCCATGATGAGTGACGCCTGGGTAATGATCTCCGCGGCAGAGGGGCCAATGATATGCACACCCAGCACTTCTCCATAGCGGTTATCTGCGATCACCTTCACGAAACCATGGGCTTCGCTCGATGCCAATGCACGACCGTTAGCGGCAAAGTTGAACCGCCCGATGCGGATATCGTCGTACTTCGCACGTGCTTCCTCTTCAGTCAGACCGACCATAGCCACTTCGGGCGAGGTATAAACCACTGAAGGAGCGGAAAGTAGTTTGATGGAACGATGATTTCCTTTTACCGCATTCTCTGCGGCTACTTCACCCATACGGAAAGCCACGTGGGCAAGCATCTTGATACCATTTACATCGCCGGGCGCATAAATACCTTTGACGCTCGTCTCCATGTACTTGTCCACTTTTATCTTACCCCGTTCGGTTTCGAACTTCACCTCACCCATTCCTTCGAGGTCGGGCACACGGCCAATGGAGATCAATGCCTTATCGGCAATCACAGAATCTTTTCCATCGATCTTGATTTCCAGCTTATCGCCTTTATCCACAATCTCGGTAATACGGGCAGAGGTGATTATCGTCATTCCCTTCTTCTTGACGATCCTGGTCAGCTCGGCGGAAACTTCATGGTCGAGAGGCGGCACAATACGATCCATCATCTCGATGATGATTACTTTGGATCCAAGGCCGGCAAACGATTGTCCCATCTCAGTGCCAATCACGCCACCACCAATGACAGCCAGTGTTTCGGGTACTTCCTTGATAGCGAGAAGATCATCGCTGGTAAGCACCTTGTCGCTCTCGATACCGGGAATATTGATCCTGGATGCTTTGGATCCTCCGGCCAAAATGATCTTGTCGGCTTTAATGATCTGCGAGTCGTTTACTACCACATCCTTATTCTTGTTGATCTTACCAACACCCTGGTAAATATCCACGCCATTGCTCTTGAGGAGTGCCACAACACCGCTGGTCAGCTTCTTCACCACACCGTTTTTGTACTCCTGCACTTTCTCCATATCCACTTTGATCTGGGAACTGTCGATCAGGATTCCCCTTGTGGATGCTTCCCGGATATGTTCGATGATCTCGGCATTTTTCAGATAGGCCTTTGTGGGGATACATCCTACATTCAGGCAAGTACCTCCGAATTCGCCTTTTTCCACGATAGCCACCCTGGCGCCCAGTTGAGCGGCCTTAATGGCTGCCACATATCCGGCAGGACCGCCACCGATCACAACCACATTATAATTATCCTCGAGACGGATCATCCGTTTATCTTCTTCACTCTCCTTTTCACCCGTATCTTCGATTACCTCGGGCATCAGTGTATCCACCGACTCATTTTCCGACCCGATATAACCGATTACCTCGGTAACAGGAACCGTATCACCGTCGGGGTGTACGATTTTCAGCAGGATACCCGACGCCTCCGCCTCGATCTCCATACTGGTCTTGTCGGTCATTATCTCAAGAATGATCTCACCTTCCTTTACCGGATCACCCTCTTTTTTCAACCATTTCACCACTTGCCCTTCGGTCATGTCTATACCGGCCTTGGGCATGATTATTTCATAAGCCATATATCTATTTTTTTTTAAATCAATAAAGTGATCGGATCTTCCATCAATTTTTTCAGATCGGTCATGAATTTCGCTGCCGTGAGTCCGTCTATAATACGGTGATCGCTGGTAAGGCTCATCTTCATGATAGGCCGTACGACCGCTTCGCCATTTACCGGCACAAGTTTCTCCTTAGTAGAAGCAACACTCAGGATGGCCGCGTTAGGCTGGTTGATGATGGCAGTAAACTCATCCACGGGATACATCCCCAGGTTGCTGATCGTAAATGTACTCCCTGCCTGTTCATCCGGTAGTAACTTCTTAGAAAAAGTGCGTTCCGTCAGATCCTTCAATGCCACTACAAATTCGCTGAGCGACATCTTATCGGCATTCTTCACCACAGGCACCAATAGCCCTTCATCCAGACCTACCGCCACTCCCAGATTCACATAATTATGGAAGGTCATTTCCGTTCCTTCCGGATTAAGGCTGGCATTGATATATTTGTGTTTTAACAGCATTTTCACTACAGCGAGGGAGATCAGGTCAGTCACAGTAAGTTTCTTTCCGGTCTTCTCCTGTATTGGTTCGATCAACCGCTTACGCAATGCCAGCAATTCAGTCATATCCACTTCCCATGTCTGGATAAAAGTGGGGATTCCGAAGAAACTTTCCGACATCCGTTTGGCGATAATCTTCCGCATCTGGGTCATCGGTACAGTTTCGGTTTCACCTGCAACCGATGTAACCGGGGCACCCTGTGATACGGCTGCCGCAGGTGCTTTCTGCGACACTTCTGCTGAGGGGCCGGCTGCAGCCTGACCTGCTTTGGGAACAAATACTTCACCAAAGTCATTAAGCGTGAATCGGGCTTTCAAGTCGGGATCAGAGATCAACTGTAACACATCGTCTTTCATTATCTTGTTGCGGTGTCCCGATCCTTTTACCCCTTTCAGGTCTATATTGTGTACTTCGGCAATATGGCGGGCAAGCGGAGAAATATGTGTTTTCTCCTCGTAATTGAAGTTGGCTATATCGTCTTTATGGATGCGCCCTTTGTAACCGGTACCGGTCACACTGAGCAGATCCACACCCAGACGTTTGGCCAAAGCCCTCGCCGCCGGTGTTGCCCTGAATCTTTTATTTTCCATTACTCCCTTTTTATCGGTTATTCACTAATTTGAGAATGTACTTCTTGATCCGCTCCACATTGGGTATCATAGCCGCTTCCAATGTCTGGTTGTAGGGAATGGGTACATCCTCACCGGCAAGGCGCAATATACGTCCGTCAAGGTAATCGAACGCATCGCTCTCCGCAATCATCGCCGCTACTTCGCCAATAAAACCGCCCGTTTTATGTGCATCGTTTACCAGCAATACTTTACCGGTTTTTTTCACCGACTCGAGCACAGCCTCTTTATCGAGGGGTGCCAGCGTACGCAGGTCTACGACCTCCACACTCACCCCTTCGGCTTCCTCTACCTCGTTCGCAGCCTGCATCACACGCTCCAGCATACGTCCATAGGTGATGACGGTGACATCTTTTCCTTCTTTTTTGATATCGGCTTTCCCGATAGGCAATACAAACTCCGGATCAAGCGGTACCTCACCCTTCATATTATATTGTGCCTTATATTCGAGGAAGATCACCGGATTATTGTCGCGGACTGCCGCCTTGAGCAATCCCTTTACATCGGCCGGCGTGCCCGGGGCAATCACTTTGAGTCCGGGGATATGGGTAAACCAGGCTTCAAGCGATTGAGAGTGTTGTGCGGCAGAGCCGACACCACCTCCCGCCGCGGCACGGAATACCACCGGTATCTGCCCTTTCCCGCCATACATATATCTTGTTTTGGCAGCCTGATTCACAATATTATCCATCATATAGACAATAAAGTCCATAAATGTCACATCCACAATAGGGCGCATCCCGGTCATGGCAGCGCCTATGGCCGCTCCGGAAATGGCATTTTCTGAAATAGGAGTATCACGCACACGTTCTTTGCCGAACTCCTCGAGCATTCCTACCGATGTACCGAAGTCACCTCCGAAAATACCCACATCTTCTCCCATCAGGAATACATTCTCATCACGACGCATCTCTTCCGACATTGCCATGATGATGGCATCACGGACAGACATGAGCTTTGTTTTATTTTCCATCTGTTTTTTTCTGCTGTTGTTGTTTTGTATGAGCAACAGAGACTATAAGGTCTCCGGGCTAAATCATTTTTGGGGTTAATTGAATTTAGTCTGCAAAGATATCTTCGAACGCCGACTCCAATGTCGGTTCCGGACTGCTCAATGCAAATTTCTCTGACTCTTCTACCGCTGCCAGTGACGCCTGTTCTAACGCTTCTATCTCCTGTGCGGTAGCTATTTTATTCTCGAGAAGGTGTTTTTTGAAACGATCGATAGGATCTCTTTTCTTCCATTCATCCACCTCTTCTTTGGTACGGTATTTTCCGGGATCAGACGTAGAGTGCCCTAACCAACGGTAAGTGACCGCCTCTACCAGAACCGGACCGTTACCATCACGTACATACTGTACTATCTCTTCGAATTTATTATAAACGGCAAGCAAGTCATTACCATCCTCAATAAAATGCCCGGGAATACCGTAAGCACAAGCCCGTTGGTAATTGTAGTCGATATTGATTACATCCTTGATAGGTGTACTGATGCCATACATATTATTAATAGAGTAGAAGATCACCGGCAATTTCCAGATAGAAGCCATATTTAACGTTTCGTGGAAAGTTCCCTCGTTACATGCTCCATCGCCAAAACAGCAGAGAACAATCTTTCCGGTTTTTTTCATTTTCTGGGTGAGTGCGGCACCAATGGCCATTCCCATTCCTCCGCCTACAATACCATTCGCACCTAAATTTCCTCCGTCGAGATCGGCAATATGCATGGAACCACCCTTTCCCTTACAAGTTCCGGTGGCCTTTCCCATAATCTCCGCCATCATTCCGTTGAGGTCTATCTCTAACGCAATACTCTGTCCATGTCCGCGATGATTGGAAGTAATCAGGTCGAATCCGGCCTTTATCGCACCAATAGCACCCACATTGGCTGCTTCCTCCCCTATGGAAAAATGTGTCATCCCGGGTATCTTTCCTTTTTTTACAAGCCGGTTTACCCTGCTATCGAAATTACGGATATCAAGCATCAACCGATGCATGTGCAGCATTTTCTCCTTTGTTAATTCACTTTTTTTTGATTTTGTTTTGGCCATAACAGCTTTTACTTTACAATATAATATTTCTTAGTGTATCCTTTAATAATTAGAACGATTCTACATAAGAACAGTTTTTCAAACCTATTGTTTGAAAAAGCGTATCTTTTATATTTTATTAAATATTTGGCATTCATAGGACAAAGAACCAAGAGCAAAGAACCAAGACTTTTTCAGCATGACAAATGAAGTGTAATGATAGAAAATCTATGCAGTAAAAAGTAAATTCTCTTATGCGAAAAATATTTACGACAAAAATATCGTAAATAAAAAAAATAATATATCTTTGGCAAAAATAGATTATATGTTCTCGAAAACTTGCGAATATGGAATAAGAGCCACTCTCTATATTGCCTCCCAATCATTGAAGGGAAAAAGGGTCAAAATCGGTGATATTGTAGAGAATATCGGCTCTCCGGAAGCATTTACGGGAAAAATACTGGGATTGTTATCAAAAAGTGGTATTGTGGAATCCTATACAGGGCCCAATGGAGGATTTGAAATCAAACGTGAAAATTTGCATGGTATCACTATGGCAGACATAGTCAGGGCAATCGATGGAAATACTTTTTTTGAAGGCTGCGCACTGGGATTGAACCATTGCGATGAAACACGCCCTTGCCCTATACACTATTCTGTGGAAGAGATCAGAAAAGAAATGAGAGGAGTCCTGCAAAATACCACTGCTTATGAACTGGCAGTAGGAATTAAAAACAGGGAAACCCTATTGAAACGGTAAATTTTTTCCTTTAATTTACGACAAAATTATCGGAAATACAAAAGAACAGGATATCAAATTATTAAGTAATAATAATTGTTTTCCATTCTCATTATGCTTGGTATAATGCAGGACATTATCAACCTGACAAAAAGTAGTTTAAATTAATCGCAGCTAAAATCAAAAATATGCTAACGAAAGAAGCTCAACTCCACATTCTGGCATTACCTTCTATTTTTTTATGGATTGGATTTGTTTGTGCCATCAGCTTCATGGAGGCGTGGGTAAAGTTCAGGGCACCTGGCGTGACACTTCCTTTAGGTCTCGGCATAGGTAGCTTGGTATTCAAAGCACTGAATAAAGCAGAATGGGTATTTGCCATTCTTATGGCAGTGGACCTATTCCTACTTCACCGTGGGATGGGAATAAACCTACCCAGGGTACTATTTCTGATCGCATTGCTGATACTCATCATTCAAACACTTTGGCTATTACCTGCACTGGATGCCCGCATTCCTCTCTACCAGCAAGGATTGGAAGTCCCGTCATCACCACTCCATTTTTATTATGTGGGAACAGAAGTGGTCAAGGTTATCTGCTTGTTCATAACAGGCATTCATTTTTTAAGATCAATCCGGATAATATCATAAATTTCTAACCTAAAAAATGATTCAGTATGACACAGAAAAAATTGTGGATTGCATTTGCACTGGTGGTAGGCATTTCATTTGCCGTATTGCTGTTTTACGGCGTCCAGATCTATCAACAGGCTCCGCCCGTACCCGAAAAAGTGACTAACGAGACGGGCGAGGTGTTATTTACAGGTAATGACATCAAAGACGGCCAGAATATCTGGCAAAGTATCGGCGGACAGGAAATAGGAACCGTATGGGGCCATGGTGCGTACGTGGCACCCGACTGGACAGCCGACTATCTGCACAGGGAAGCCCAGTATCTCCTGAACAAATGGTCTCAGGCCGACTACGGAAAAGAGTTTGATGCATTGGCCACTGCCGACAAGGCCTCATTGGAGTCGAGGTTGCAGGAGTTCCTTAGGGTAAACACCTATGATGCTGCAACCGGGACACTCACTATTCACAGCGAACGATATGAGGCATTCCTGCACAATAAGCAACATTATGCAGGACTCTTTATGGATGATCCGGCACTGGATAAACTCCGTTCCGATTATGCCATTGCGAAAAACACCATCAAATCGGAAGAGAGGATGGATAAAATGGTGCAGTTCTTTTTCTGGGCCTCCTGGGCATGCGTCACGGAACGTCCCGGTTCGGACGTAACCTATACGCACAACTGGCCTCCGGACGAGCAGATAGGTAATGTGCCGACCAGTGATCTGGTGCTTTGGACAGGATTCAGTATTATCATGCTGCTTTTAGGGATTGGTATCATGATCTTTGTACAGGCACGCAGCCGCCAGGAGGAGACGCTTAAACCGGTGGAAGACCCATTGATGAACCAGACCATCACCCCGTCGATGTGGGCGGTAAAGAAATATTTCTGGATTGTGAACCTGCTGATCCTGGTACAAGTACTGCTGGGCGTGATCACTGCACACTACGGAGTGGAAGGAGATGGTTTTTACGGCATCGACATCGCTAAATTCATCCCCTACTCCATCACCCGTACCTGGCATATCCAACTGGCCATCTTCTGGATAGCTACTGCATGGCTTGCCACCGGATTGTATATTGCCCCTTCGTTAAACGGAAGGGATCCGAAATTTCAGAAACTGGGGGTAAACCTACTTTTTATCGCCCTACTTATCGTGGTGGCAGGCTCCATGACCGGGCAATGGTTCGGAGTGATGCAGCGGCTCAATCTTGTCAATAATTTCTGGTTTGGGCATCAGGGATATGAATATGTGGATTTAGGCCGTTTCTGGCAATTGCTCCTGGTAGTAGGCCTGTTCCTCTGGCTGGCGCTGATGATCCGGCCTATCCTGCCAATCATCAAAAAGGGAACATCAGAAAGAGGATTGCTAATCCTGTTCCTGATCTCCTGTGCCGCCATTGCGTTATTCTATGGCGCGGGGCTTATGTGGGGACGGACAACCAACCTGGCTGTTGCCGAATACTGGCGCTGGTGGGTAGTCCATCTCTGGGTAGAAGGCTTCTTCGAGGTGTTCGCTACCGTGGTGGCTGCTTTCCTCTTTACCCGCATGGGACTGTTGGGCATCAAATCGGCGACCAACAATGTGCTTTTTGCCACTGTTATCTTCCTGACCGGGGGTATTCTGGGTACCTTCCATCACCTTTATTTCACCGGGACGCCGACAGCGGTCATGGCACTGGGTGCTACGTTCAGTGCGCTCGAAGTGGTTCCGCTGGTATTAATCGGGTTTGAAGCCTATCACAACTACCGGATGAGCAAAGCCACCGAATGGCTGGCGGATTACAAATGGCCTATCTACTTCCTGCTTTCGGTCTCCTTCTGGAATTTCCTTGGGGCCGGGATCTTCGGATTCATCATTAATCCACCCATCGCCCTCTACTATATGCAGGGATTGAACACAACACCGGTACACGGCCATGCAGCACTCTTCGGGGTTTATGGGATGTTAGGTATCGGACTCATCCTGTTCGTATTGCGCAGCATGTACCGGAAACAGAAATGGAACAATAAGCTGATCTCATTCACCTTCTGGACACTCAATATCGGATTGCTGTTGATGGTTGTATTGAGCTTGCTGCCGGTCGGCCTGATGCAAACCGTAGCCAGTGTCAAGGAAGGAATGTGGTATGCCCGTTCCGCCGAATTCATGCAACAACCGCTGGTGAGTGTATTTAAATGGTTACGTATTGTAGGCGACACCGTCTTTGCAATAGGCACCCTCACCCTCTTCTGGTTTGTATACACATTAACAATAAAGAAAAAATAACTATTCACCCCCAGGGCAACTCTCCCGGCTTTCTGTTCCAGAAAGCCGGGAGAAGCTCTCTAAAATATGTATCAATTATGGTTATAAACAGTCAAAGTATCGTAGGTAAAATCGTAGCTGAGAACTACAAAGCAGCATCAATATTCAAGAAATACAATATAGATTTCTGTTGCAATGGGAACAGGACAATAGCAGACGCATGCAATAAAAAACAGATAGATGAAAACAGGCTTATCGATGAACTTTCTGAAACGATAAATACTAAGGAGGCCGGTGATATCGACGTCAAATTGTTTCCTCTTGACCTACTGACCGATTATATAGAGAAAACACACCATCGCTACGTAGAGAAGAAGATTCCTGAAATCACCCCGTTCCTTCAAAAAGTGGTCAGCGTTCATAGCGGCAGCCATCCCGAATTAATCGAAGTGGAACAACTATTTTTCGACTCGACAAAAGATCTTTCGGCTCATATGAAAAAAGAGGAATTGATGCTGTTTCCCTATATCCGCCTGTTGGTAAAGACCCAGCTGTCTGATGGAAAGAAACCGCAGACGGGAATAGGATCGGCGGCCACCTACATCGAACAGATGGAACAGGAACATACTGCCGAAGGGGAGCGATTCAGGAGGATCAGCGAGTTGACCGGTAACTATACTCCTCCCGAAGACGCCTGCAATACCTACAGGGTGACACTGGGCTTGCTGAAGGAGTTTGAAGAGGATCTGCACCGCCACATTCATCTGGAGAACAATATCTTGTTTCCGAGATCAATTCAGTTGGAGCAACAACTGGAAAGATAGTTATGAGTTTTTTTAGTGGCAGGAGAATTTATGCCGGCGATTATTTTTCATTAGCACATCTTTTATACCTTTGCAGTAACTGTTGCATTAAATGGAAATAGAACCAAAGCTGTAAAAGATGAATAAAAACAAGACCGCCACAACGGTAATTATTGCCAACGGGCGGTTTCCCAGCCACCCCGTTCCCCTCTCCTGTATCAGAGAGGCAGAGTATATTATCTGCTGCGATGGAGCGGCCAACGACTTCATCGCCCGGGGAGGGATACCCGATGCCATTGTAGGTGACTGTGATTCGATCTCGGAAGAGAACAGGATCCGTTTTGCCGATATCCTCCATCCCAACCTTGACCAGGAAACAAATGATCTCACTAAATCAGTACAGTTTTGTGTTGAAAACGGCAGACAAGAAATTATTATTGTAGGTGGAACCGGAAAACGTGAAGACCACACCCTTGGGAATATATCGCTATTGGCCGACTATGCAGAGTTAGCAGGGGTCATTATGGTGACCAATTGGGGTATCTTCACACCCATTCACTCAATCACGGAGTTTAAAAGTTACAAGGGAGAACAGGTTTCCATTTTCTCCATCGACCCTAAAAAACTCACCACACACAACCTTAAATATCCGGTCGAAGGAAGAATATTGACAAACTGGTGGCAGGGGTCATTAAATGAGTCGTTGGGAGATTCCTTCAGTATTGATCCTGAAGGAAGAGTTATTGTTTTTCAGGCATATAAACAATAGAAGTTAGAGTAGGGAAGTCAAGAAGTTTAGAAGTTTGACTCTTAGTTTTTCACTTTTACCCACCTATCCCAACTCCCGCAAGACTTCCAATGACTTCAATGGTGGAAAATTGTAAATGTGCAACCGGTAATAGTCCAGCAACTGGTCCACAATCTCATTGCGGTTATCCCGCGATAGTTTGAAAAGATGCATATTGCTGTAGTTAATGCGATAAAGATCGCGCAGGTAGTGACTCTCTCTCCTGTTCAGGTAATAGGAATGCATCGGTTCATTTACCACGAACTCTCCATGCTGCAGATCAAAGAAAGAATAATTCCCTGTAAATTCCGTGTTGGGATAGATTCCCAGAAAACGTGTCAATCCCATCATAAGCGCCAGATGGAAATTCGCTAATCCCTTTTCTGTGACGTCTAATGTCTCTATCGAATTTTTCAGGTAATCGAATGTCAATTCGTTGTTGTCCGATTCGCGGAGTACGAACGATAAAAACTCCGAAATAAAAAAAGCAAGAGAAACTTTGGTCATGTTAGTACATAGTCCGTATAGCGGAAATTGTCTTTCTACCTCTTTCAGCCTCTGTACATCTCGTAACGGCATATGCTCGACCTCCAGATATAACACCGACAAAGGAAAGAAAAGCGAGTTCCGGATTTTCGTCTTTTTCCCACGCGATATAGGCAACAGATAGGAAACCCGACCAAAATCACGTGTAAAAAGATGAGTGATGGAATAGGTGTCACTGTAGGAAGTGGTACCAAGTACTATAGCTTCTGTTTTGAATAACATGCTGCAGGTTACCGATTATAGAATAGCAGGGCAAATATAGTGAAAGCAGAGAGAAAAGCCAAGCTTGTTTGAACTATTCCGTTAAGAGAGAGCAGAACGAGTTTACTCGTTTTGTCGAACGCAGAATTAACAATCGAGGAGTGAAGGCGACTCAAATAGTCTAACTCGTTGAACTTTTCCGAGGCACATCTTATATTCTGTAAAAATATAAAAAACCCCGAATAAATCCGGGGTTTATATATTGTATACTACAGTATATCAGTATACTTTTTTCTTGATGCGGGCAGCTTTTCCACGCAGTTTGCGCAGATAATACAATTTTGTCCTGCGTACTTTACCTTCGCTGTTAAGAACAATATTATCAATAAAGGGGGAGTTCATAGGGAAGATACGCTCCACACCGATATTATCAGACATTTTTCTTACGGTAAAACGCTTGGCATCTCCGTGACCGGCGATCTTGATCACCACTCCACGATACTGCTGTATACGCTCTTTGTTTCCTTCAGCAATACGATAAGCCACTGTGATTGTGTCACCGCTCTTGAATTTGGGAAATTCTTTTTTTTCTCCCGCGAAAGCTTCTTCCGCGATCTTTATTAAATCCATTTTTATCAAGCTTTATGTTAATAATTAACCCTTTTGAACGCAATATAACGGCCTGTTGCCGACAGAGATTACGCAAAGCGGATGCAAAGGTAGAAAATTTTCTTTAATCTTCCACACAAAACACAATTTAATGTTTATTTTTGATCCACGCCTTGACGCACAAGGTAAAAAAATGTACTTTTGACCTGTTTTATACAATAACATACAATATGCGACTAAAAATAATATGGATTGCCTGTATGGCAATCTTGCTTCTTTCTTGTAATCAGCAATACCGGATCACGGAGATGTCCGGCACTATTGTCGAGATGAATTCTTCTTTCGACACATATCCTCACCGGCAGATGGAGGAGCTCGTGCAATCCTATAAAACAGAACTTGACCGGGAGATGAACGTAGTAATCGGCAGGTCCACTCAATTCATGGATTACAAGAGGCCTGAAAGCCTGCTGACCAACCTTACTTCGGATGTTATGAAATCATATGGGGATGAACATTTGCCGGGTGGAGCAGATATAGGAGTGATGAATGTCCACGGACACCGCGCGACCCTCCCTGCGGGAGATGTGACCATAGGTAACCTTTATGAAATATACTCTTTCGACAATACCATCACCTTCCTGGAACTGAAGGGCAGTGACCTGGAAAAGATGTTCGACGCCTATGCGCGCATAGGAGGGGCTGGCATCTCTTCGAATGTGAAACTGGTTATCGACAAAAGAAAAGTAAAGAGTGTTACTATCGGCGGGCAACCCATTGATAAGAACAAAATTTACCACATCGTCACACTCGACTATCTGGCTGAAGGTAACGACAATATGAGTGCCTTCCGCGATGCTGTCTCTAGTGTCAATACCGGCATTACACTGCGCGATGTGATGATTGACTGGGTAAAGGAACAGACCCGGCGTGGTAACGAGATCGAGTCCGCACTCGATGGACGTATTGTAATTCGCTGATGTGCTTCGCACGATAAAAGTTTTTCACTTTTAATTTTTCACTTTTCACTCTGTAGAAATATGTATTCAACAAATCGCCTTATCATACTCTGCCTCTCCCTGTTTCTTTCTTTTCAGGCATTCCCTCAAAAGAAGATTGTGATTCTTCATACCAACGACAGCCACAGTCGAATAGAACCTCTGCCTGAGACCGACAGGACAGCTGCCGACAAAGGAGGTGTGGTACGACGGGCCTCTTATGTGGATAAAGTCAGGAAAGAGAATAAAAACGTGCTTCTCTTCGATGCAGGAGATTTCCTACAAGGTACACCCTATTTCAACCTTTTCAAAGGAGAAGTGGAAGTGAAAGCAATGAATCTGATGAAATATGATGCTGCCACGCTGGGTAACCATGAGTTCGATTACGGGATGGAAGTGCTCGAGGAGGTGGTACGTAAAGCCGATTTCCCTATTATCACCAGTAATTACGATTTTTCCCAGACAGCATTGGCAGGACTCGTTAAACCCTATATTATCCTGAAAAAAGATGGCGTTCGTATAGGTGTCATCGGTATCTGCGTGCGTCCGCAGGGATTGATTGCCGTAGAGAACTATAAGGGAATGGAATTTCTTGATCCAGTAAAGACAGCCAACAAATTGGCTGAACAGCTCCGGTCACAACATAAATGTGACATGGTGATTTGCCTCTCCCACCTGGGTTACCCGCAGGACCTCATGTTAGCAGAATCAACCCGAAATATCGATCTGATCATCGGCGGGCACAGCCACACCTATATGAAAGAGCCGGAAATACGCAAAAACCTGGATAATAAGGAGGTAATGATCTACCAGACCAACGGTCGCGGAATCTATATAGGCAGAATAGATGTGGAACTGGAAAAAACCAGACGATGATGTGTTGATGCGTTGATTTAACGATATGCTAATTTAATAATGTGTCAATGAGTTAATTTGAAGATTTGGAGATTGGGTTGATGATGGGGAGTTAAGCGTAAGGAGATAAGAGCTATGAAGGAATCGATAATGATAAAAATATTGTTTTTATGCATTTCTGTTGTATGTCCGATATTCGCGACGGCACAGGTGACTACCGGCTTATATGAGCGAGCGGATAAGGAAGCAATGACCCGGTGGGTCGATTCGGTATATACGAAAATGACCCTCGACGAAAAGGTTGGACAGCTTTTTATGCCCATAGTAGAACCAAATAGTAGTTGGAAGGGCAGAATATCGGGGTATATCCGGAATCAGAAAGTAGGAGGGTTACTCTTTTCAAAGGGAACATTGGCTCAGCAGGCCGATATTACGAATTATGCCCAACAACTTGCGGACATACCGCTTTTGGTTTCCCTCGACGGTGAGTGGGGTTTGTCCATGCGGTTGGCAGACGCCCCAAAATATCCCAGGAATATGATAATCGGAGCCATACAGGATGAAGAGATAGTGAAACTCTATGGAAAGGAAATAGCACGCCAATGCAGAGAAATGGGTATTCATGTAAATTTCTCCCCTTCACTCGACGTCCATAGTAATCCTAAAAATCCTATTATCGGTACTCGTTCCTACGGAGAGAATCCGGTCAATACGGCAAAGAAAGGAATTGCCTATGCAAAAGGATTGGAGGAAAACGGCGTGATGTCAGTAGCTAAACATTTCCCCGGTCATGGCGACACCTCTGAAGACTCTCACAAGACATTACCGACTATCCCGCATAACCGCGAACGATTGGAACAAATAGAACTTTTTCCATTCCGTGAATATATCAATGCCGGATTGTCAGGAATGATGACAGGTCATCTGAACGTGCCGGCATTACAGACAAAAGGTATGCCTGCATCGCTTTCCCCTGAAGTAGGCATACACCTTCTCAAAAAGGAAATGGGTTTTACCGGACTCACTTTTACCGACGGTATGGCTATGAAGGGCGTCTCTGATCAACCCGAAGCAAGCATAAAAGCCCTATTGGCTGGCAATGACATCATATTAGGAGTTGTAAACCAGGGAAAAGAATTCGCATCAGTGAAAAAAGCAGTCGAAGACGGTACAATTCCAACTTCGCTCCTTGAAGAGAAAGTCCGGAAGATACTTTCTTACAAATATATCCTTGGTGCAAACGAATTTACCCCTATCAATACTTCTACCATACATAGCAAAGTAAATGCTCCCTCTGCAGAATGGATACAGCGGAAGATTTATAATGGCGCTGTCACGCTTCTCAAAAATGAGAATGAGTTGATCCCGGTGAGGAAACTCGACCAGACAAGGATCGCTGCCGTTTCCATCGGTGCTCCTGCTGACAACACGTTCCACAAGTATCTGAAAAAATACGCCCCCCTAACCACTTTCAACGCTCAATCCACAGCAGCACTCTCCGAAATAAAAGCGTTGAAAGAGTATGACCTGATTATTATCTCCATCCATTCAAACAATGCCGTTGATGCGGCAGCGTTACAACAACTGACAAAAGACCGGAAGACTATACTTGCATTTTTCACCTCACCTTACAGGATAGATAATTTTCAAGCATCATTCAACAACACCACAGCAACCCTTATAGGCTACGATGCTACTGATTTCGCGCAGATGAGTGCTGCCCAGGGTATTTTCGGAGGAATTGGTATCAGTGGAAAGCTTCCGGTATCGACTACTGCTATTAAGGAAGGCACAGGCCTTAATACAGAAAAGATACGCCTGGGCTATTCTATGCCCGAAGAGATAGGGTTAGTTTCGGAAAGATTCAGTGAGATAGAGAGTATTGCAATGGAAGGGATCAGACAGCGGGCCTATCCCGGATGCCAGATCCTGGTAGCAAAAGACGGGGTGGTGATCTATGAAAGGGAGTTCGGCAAATTCAATTACGGGGAAAACACTGAAGTGACGGACGAAACAGTCTACGACCTGGCATCGGTTACCAAGGCAACTGCGACCCTCCCTGCTATCATGAAATTGTATGACGAGAAAAAAATACGCCTTCAGGATCCGCTCAGTAAATTCGTCTTGGAGACTAAGGGTAGCAATAAGGCAAATCTTACCATACGTTCACTGCTATTGCATGAAACAGGGGTAATTGCTTTTATTCCTTACTATGCCGCAGCTATTGACGAAAAGAGCTACTCCGGTTCCCTGTTCGGCAAGCAATCTGCAATCTATCATGCCCGTTATGCAGGATCCTGGGGCCGTACTGACTATAAGTTCCTACCTGAACTGATCTCTACACGTGAATCGGAACAATTTTATCTTCCCGTCGCCAAAGGGCTGTATGCAAGCAACAAGATGCACGACAAACTGTTGAAAGAGGTCATCGATACTCCGTTGAGCCGGAAAGGGAGCTACAGATACAGTTGCCTTAATTTCATGCTTTTGAAGGAAGCTGTGGAGTCCGTGTCGGGAACGGATCTGGATACTTATGTGAAACAGAATTTCTACTATAAGCTGGGAGCATCTACTACTACTTTCCAACCGTTAAAGCATATACCTATCGAAAGAATTCCTGCGACTGAGAATGATCCTTTTTTCCGCAAACAACACGTACGAGGGTACGTGCATGATGAAGGTGCTGCCCTTTTCGGCGGCATATCAGGTAATGCAGGCCTTTTTTCCAATGCCAATGACCTGGCCAAACTCTATCAGATGTGGCTTAACGGAGGAGAATATGGAGGAGAACGCTATTTGAGTGAAGAGACGGTTAGGCTTTTTACTACGACGAAAAGCAGCATCAGTCGCCGCGGTTTGGGATTCGACAAACCCGATCCCACCAACAGCCGATACAGCCCGACAAGTCCGGGAACTCCCATCGGAGTATATGGCCACACCGGCTTCACCGGCACCAGCTTCTGGGTCGATCCCACCCACAATATGATTTATATCTTTCTCTCCAATAGGGTAAATCCTTCAAGGACTCCCAACCGCTTTTCTACTCTTAGCATCAGAGAGCGTATCCAGGAAGAGCTATATCATGCCTTGAAAACAATAAAAAGTCCAATAACAACCGATTAGAAATATAAGCTATGCAGCAAATCATCAAAAGCGACCATCTTATAACCGATGTAGAAAAAGCAATTCAAAACATCAGGCACGATAAACTGTTTATTCTCACAGACGAAAATACGCATACTCATTGTTTTCCCCTACTGGCGGGCATACCATTAATGCGGGATGCCAAAGAAATTGTAATTCCTGCCGGCGATACCAACAAAACAATTGAAAACCTCACCAGGGTATGGCAACTCCTCACTGAAAACGGTGCGACACGCCATTCATTACTGGTGAATCTTGGAGGAGGCATGGTCACCGATTTGGGAGGATTTGCAGCAGCGACCTTTAAGCGAGGTATCAGCTATATTAATATTTCCACTACGCTGCTCGGAGCGGTGGATGCAGCTGTAGGCGGGAAGACCGGCATCAATTTCGAAGGATATAAAAATGAGATAGGCTCCTTTTATCCCTCCGAGGCTGTAATCATCTCATCCGATTTTTTCCATACACTTAGTCACTCCGACATTTTATCGGGATACGCGGAGATGATCAAGCATGCGTTGATCCACTCAACTGCGGAATGGGAAGAGGTACTTGCCTATCCTTTCAATGAGGCAGATTATTCAAAGCTGAATGAGCTCGTTTTCCGGTCAGTGAACATCAAGCAGGATATCGTGGAAAAAGATCCATACGAAAAAAATATCCGTAAAGCATTGAATTTCGGACATACTACAGCCCATGCGTTTGAGAGTTTTGCCATGAACAGCGAGAAGCCTGTCCCTCATGGTTATGCCGTGGCATGGGGGATGATCGTGGAACTCTGGCTATCATACAGGCTTTGTGGTTTCCCGAAAGAAAAACTACAAAGGAGTGTTCGTTTCATTCAGGAGCACTATGGCGCATTCCCCATCTCATGTGACGATTATGAAACATTGTACGAAATAGCCCGGCACGACAAAAAAAATATAGGTGATACCATCCATTTCACACTGTTGAGCGATATAGGAGATGTACAGATTGACCAGACAACGGATAAGGAATTGCTTTTCGAAGCATTCGATTTCTACAGGGATTCGGTGGGGTTATAATGATCCCTGATTTTAATTTAAATTATTAAACAATGAGACGGGAATTTATTCAAAAAATAATTTTTCTATTCCTGTTGGTCGTGGTTTTTCTGTTTGATTCCTGTAACTCTAAAAGGAATGAAAATATTGCCGGAACAAAACGAGCAGACTCAACCATGCTTTGTGTCGGGAACTATTGGAGCGAGGCTGAAGGGAAAGAATTTCTGGAAAAACAACGTAAGGAATACACAACCACCGACGACTGGAAGAAACGTTCGGAACAAATAAGAAGACAGATTTTAAAAGGGACAGGATTGGAGAAATTCCCCGAAAAGTGCCCTCTCAATCCTATTTTTGGGGATACACGGACATACGATGGTTATCAAGTTCAGAATGTTGCTTTCGAAAGCCTACCCGGAGTATATGTTACAGGAAGTCTCTACACTCCGTTAAACAAGAGTGAAAAACTGCCGGCTATTTTAAATACCCATGGACATTGGTCAGATCTTGATGATTATGGCCGATATCGCCCCGATGCCCAAAAACGATTCGCCGTTATGGCCCGGATGGGGGCAATGGTTTTTGCATACGACATGGTTGGATACGGACAACTTGCCGAAGAATACGAATGGATCCATAAGCATCCGGAAGCATTGAAACAACAATTGTGGAATAGTATCAGGAGTGTTGACTTCTTACTTTCCATGGGTGCGGATCCTGATCGAATCGGTATTACCGGAGCCTCCGGTGGCGGAACACAAGCATTCTTACTTACAGCGGTCGATGACAGAATTTCGGTATCTGTCCCTGTAGTTCAAGTCTCTGCGCATTTTTTTGGCGGATGTGTATGTGAAAGTGGAATGCCGATACACAAGACAGAGAATTATCAGACCAACAATGTAGAAATAGCGGCATGTGCAGCTCCACGGCCGTTAATGCTTGTTTCTGACGGTGACGACTGGACAAAAAATACTCCTCAGGTTGAATATCCTTTCGTCGAATATATTTATGAGTTATACGGCAAAGCGGATTTGGTTGAGAACGCACACCTGCCGGATGACGAACATGGTTATGATTATAATAAGCGGGCTGCTGCCTATCCGTTTTTAGCAAAGCATCTGGGACTTGACCTGACTAAAGCTGTTAATCCTGATGGTTCGTTGAATGAAAACACTATTGTAATAGAAGATATTAGAATGCTATATCCTTTTGATGAAAAACATCCGTTTCCTTCACATGGTATAAAGAAAAATGATGATGTGATTTGGAATTAAACAAGAAAAAAACAAAATTTTGGTCGGATAATCATTTATTACTCCGGACATTTTGAAACATATATCCTACATTATTTCAACCTTCTGAAACGACACAGCAAATTAAAAATGTTAAATTTAATTTTTAAATAATACTTTTTACAAGTATTAGTGTTTCCTTTTACATGTCTTTCTTGGGAAGCATCTATGAAAAACGAAGAGAACAAGTTGATAAAAAAATTAAAGACCGGTGATGAAGGAGTCTTTAAAAGGATATTCTATCTCTATAGTGACAGGCTTTTCGTCTGGGCATATAAGATAATCGGTGACTCCTCAGCATCGGCCGATATCGTACAGGATTTTTTTATCCGTTGCTGGGAAAAGAGGGATATACTGCCTGACAACTGTTCTTTTAAGGCCTACGCTTATAAATCCGTTTACAACGCATCATTGAATTACATCAGGGATAATAAACGTTTTGTACATGGCTATGAAATCACGATAGACCTGGTTGACGATGATGTGTGTGATGAAGATCTTGAAGAATTAAAAAGGTTGCTCCTGAAAGCCATTGACGAATTACCCGACAGATGTAAAAAAATATTTGTAATGACAACTCTGGAGAAGAAAAAATACACTGAGGTTGCCGATTTATTGGGTATATCCGTCAACACTGTTAAAGTACAGGTATCCAAAGCATATCGAATTTTAAAAGAGAAAATAGGATAAAGATTCACTTTTTGAATAATACTTTCTCAAAATCGTCGTGTTATAGGATAAATAAGCATATAATATGTTGAAAATGGAAAAAAATATGTTTGATAAATGGAAACTGCTGTTAAAGGTATTAAGCGAAGAGATACCTGAAAACGACAGGCATTTTCAACGTTGGCTTAATGAAGACAAAAGAAACCGAAAGCTTTATCAATCATTACAAGAGGGAAGACAAAATAGCGAACTATTTGATAAAGATAGAGTTTTCAATAATATTTCCAGTAAACTTTGCCTGAATATTGAAAGAAAAATGCCCTTATATCAAAAAAAATGGTTTAAATATGTTGTTTCTTCTGTTGCAGTCGTAGCGCTGTTTATCATAGCATTCAATTATTTCATCCTACAGGAAAACAGGACTCCCGAAAAAACAGAAAAAAATATTTTTGATCCGGGCTCTAAAAAAGCATATCTTCTTTCAATGAGTGGTGAAAAAATCGATTTGTCAGAATCTTTCGAAGTAAAAAAAGAGGATGGTACTGTTATTTCAAATAATAGCGAAGGAGTGATAAGCTTTCAAAAGACAACATCTGTTAAGAAGACCATAGAACACCAAACGATCTATGTACCCAAAGCGGGTGAATATGAGCTGGTACTTGCTGATGGATCTAAAGTATTTCTTAACTCAGAGTCGCGATTGACATTCCCCTCATATTTTGAAGGAGATACCCGCCGTGTGGAGTTGACCGGAGAAGCTTATTTTGAAGTAAAAAAGGACAATAAACCTTTTATTATCCAAACTCCGAACCTTACTATCGAGGTATTGGGAACCTCTTTCAATGTCAATGCATATCAGACAAATCCTTATGTCAATGCTACTTTAGTAGAAGGCTGCATCCGAATTCATCTACCTGAAAACCAGGAAACCTTTCTGCTACAACCCAAATACAATTTCCGGCTGGATAAATTATCCGACGAAATATCTGTTCAACAGGTAAATACAGATATTTATACCGCTTGGGTAAAAGGGGAGTTCGTGTTCAGGAACCAATCTCTGACCGAAATATTTGCCCAGTTGGAAAGATGGTATGATTTCACGATCATATATGAAAATCCGGATATAGGAAAGATGCGGTTTAGCGGAAGCGCCGAGAAAGTAAGGTCGCTTAATTATTTACTGAATCAGATACAAGCGGTCACAGACATCCAATACAAATCCGAAGGAGATAAAATAATCCTATATAAATAAAATGAAAGGCTGCCCGATCTTAGGCCTTTCGGGCAGCCTTATGCATTAAAAAAACTGTTACCTTTTTAAAATTAATTAATCAACAATTCATTTAAAGCGCTCAAATTTATGAAAAAAAAGAGATTTAAGCAAGAATTCCCTCTGGGGAAATTAAAGAAACTATTTTGTATCATTAAATTGGTTTTTTTCTTTTTGCTGTTGAGTTCCAATTTAGTGTGGGCCGGGCAGACTTATGCACAGATCACATCGTTAAACCTGGATCTTAAGAATGTGCCATTGGAAGAAGTCTTCGACGCTATACGCAAGCAAAGCGAATTCGAATTCTTCTATAACAACGATCAGGTAAACACTTCTGTAAAAGTAAGTGTGAAAGCAAGAAATGCTGATATTTACGCAGTATTGGAGCAAGCTCTCCCCAATATCTATGAATACAAAATCAATGACCGGTATATTCTGATCAACAAACGGAAAGAAATTGCCCCTATGCTGTCGCCTCAACCTCAACAGACAAAAAAGACAATTACCGGAAAGATTACCGATAAAGACGGAGAATCCATTATTGGCGCCAATATTATCGAGAAAGGCACCACCAACGGTACGGTAACGGATGTGGGCGGGAAATTTGCGCTTAGCACGGAAGAAGAGGCTATACTTCAGATTTCGTATATCGGCTATCTTTCCCAGGAGATCCAGACAGCCGGAAGAACAACTTTTAATATCACTTTACTGGAAGATACCAAGGCTTTGGACGAGTTGGTGGTTGTGGGATATGGTATTCAAAAGAAAGAGAATTTAACCGGAGCAGTGGCCGCCATCGGCGGCGAGCGCCTCGAAAACCGTTCGGTACCGACATTAACGCAAGCATTACAGGGGACGGTGGCCAACCTGAATATCTCCACGCCGAACGGCGCTCCCGGAACCAAACAGGAGATCAACATCCGCGGATATACCGGCATCTCGATTGACGATAACGGTAACAAATCCAATGTTTCCGGTTCACCTTTGATAGTAATTGACGGGGTGCAAGGGGGAGATCTCAGCACGATCAATATGAACGACGTAGAAAGCATATCGGTGTTGAAAGATGCGGCGTCGGCAGCTATTTACGGCTCCAGCGCTCCCTTTGGCGTGATCATCATCAATACGAAAAAAGGACGTGCCGGCAAACCGGTGATCAGCTATAACAACAATTTCGGTTTTTCACAACCAACCAATCTTCCCACGTATGTCAATTCACTGGATTTTGCCAACGCTTTCAACGAAGTAGGGGAAAACTCCAATTATACGGCAAAACTATTCAACGACGAAGTTATCCAACGAATCAAGGATTATCAGGCCGGTATCATGACAGATGAAACCATTAAAAACCCCGGTTCAGATAACTGGTTGGGGTGGAATGGCGCGAACGCGAACAACGACTGGTTTGATATCTATTTTAAAAAAGCCAGCTTCAGCCAGCAGCACAATATCAACGTAGCAGGCGGAACCGAAACTTCGAATTATTACGTAGGTTTAGGATACAACCAACAGGACGGGTTATTCAATTATGCCAATGATGTGTATAAACGGTATAACGTAAGGGCGAACCTCTCATCCGATTTGACTGAATGGCTCACATTCAACTTCCGCAGTGCATTCTCGCGTGCTCAGACCAACAATCCAACCATCTATGGAAATATCAGTGGTGGTAACAGTTATTCTTATGACTATTTCCACCAGATCGGCCGTACTTACCCCACCGTACCGTTAAAAAATCCCGACGGATACTATTCGGAAGGCAGCGGTGTTGGGTTATTCACCGACGGCGGACGCAGCAAAGCAGGTACCGATAATGCTATATTGACAGGGGAATTTTTCGTAAAATTGTTGCCCGGCTGGGATATAACGGCCAATTACACGTTCGACGGCACCTATATAGAGAACAGCAACCACCGAAAGACGTTCTACATTGTGAAACCCAGCGGAATAAAAGAGCCGCGCGGTGGCAGTTCTCCCAACTATATCTCACGCGATATGCGTAAAAACCAGCACCATACCGTCAACCTCTTTTCATCGTACGAGAAAACATTCGGCGATCATTATTTCAAGGGCCTACTGGGTTATACGCAGGAGTTATACGATAATTTAAGTCTGAATGGTTCAAACGATAACCTTTATACAGATGAGATACCGATGATCTCCATGACTTACGGTACCAACCGCAGCGCTTCGGATGCAGCTTCCCAATTGGCTATCCGCGGTGCATTCGGTCGGATTAACTACAATTACCAGCAAAAATACCTTCTGGAACTTAACGGCAGGTATGACGGTACTTCACGGTTCCTGAAAGATGTACGCTATAAATTCTATCCCGGCGTATCCGCGGCATGGGTGATTTCCAAAGAGTCTTTCTGGGAGCCGATCCAGGATCATGTGAACCATTTTAAGCTGAGAGGATCCTACGCAAGCTTAGGCGATCAGGCTTTTACCAGCAATTATTACCCGTTCTATCCCAATTTGGGAACGACTTCGCCGACCGGCAGCGGCAACAATTGGCTATTTAACGGAGGCCGGGAGTCGGCTGTAAGAAATCCCGGGCTGGTGAACTACGACCTGACATGGATCACGACTAATACGCTGGGCTTCGGTCTGGATATGGTACTCCTGAATAACCGGTTAAACTTCAGCTTCGACTGGTACAGACGCCATGCCAAAGACTTTGTCAGCTTCGGCGAAAAATTGCCGGCCATTTTGGGTACGGGTGCTCCGAGAGTAAACGATGCGGAAACGGAAACAAGAGGTTTCGAAGTCACACTGGGCTGGAAGGATAAAATCGGTCAGGTCTCTTACGGGGCAACCCTCGTATTGAGTGACTACACCGGAAAAATCCTTAAATTCAACAACCCGACCGGATTGATTTCGGACTTATGGTATGACGGCATGACCATGGGTGAGATCTGGGGCTACGAGACGGTAGGCTTATTCAAAACCCAGGAAGAGATCAAATCCATTGATCAATCCTATCTGAATGCCAACTGGTATGTAGGGGACGTGCATTACAAAGATCTGAACGGTGACGGTAAGATCAACGTGGGTGACAATACCGTCAATAATCCGGGAGACAGGAAGATTATTGGTAATTCTACCCCGCGCTACTCATTCGGGCTGAACCTCAACGCGGAATACAAAGACTTTGATGTGACGCTCTTTTTGCAGGGTGTCGGCAAGCGGGATATGATGTTCGCCACCAATGCCAACTACTTCTGGGGTTTTACCGGCGGCGAATGGCAATCTACTTACTTTACGGTACATACCGATCGCTGGACCCCCGACAATCCCGACGGCTATTTCCCGCGCGCTTATTTTAATACGACCAAGAACCTGCAGCCACAGACACGTTACCTGCAAAGTGCAGCCTACCTGCGCCTGAAGAATATGCAAGTAGGATACACACTACCCAAGAGTGTGCTCGACAAAATCAATTTCCAACGGACACGCCTGTTCGTGAACGTTGAGAATCTGGCCACTTTCACCAATTTACTTAAGATCGTGGATCCCGAAATCGTCAATTCAAGCGCCAAGGTATATCCTTTGCAAAGGACCTGGGCCTTTGGTGTGAATATTACATTTTAAAATTGAATAAAAGAATGAAAACAATAAAATATATTTTAGCTGCATTGACTGTTCTTTCTCTGATAGTTTCGTGCAACGACGATTTTATGGAGAGAAGTCCGCTTGATAAAATAAGCGACGCCAATTACTGGAAAACCGCAAATGACCTTCGGCTGTATGTAAACAACCTTTACAGCCGTAATGACCTGTTACCCCTGGAAAACGGGTGGGGCTCCATAGGACCTTACGGCTGGGATGCCGATAACGGGAGTGACACGCAGGTGAGATACGTTTACAATACCCGCATGAACGGTGAAAAAACCATCGCAGACGACAACGACGGATGGGGAACTGATGACTGGGCATCGCTTCGCAATATCAACTATTTTCTGGATAACTATAAAAAGGTGGAAGAACTGACTTCATTCGACGCTGTAAAACGATATGTAGGTGAGGCGCTGTTTTTCCGTTCAATCTTTTATTTCAATAAGTTAAAACGTTACGGAGATCTCCCATGGGCTTCCACTACCGTAACTACCAACTCTGAAATACTGTACGGAGGACGCCTCCCACGCAACCAGGTTGTGGACAGCATCATGGTTGATCTCGACAAGGCGGCAAGTTATCTGCCGAGTGGTGCTTCCGGCTGGACAGGACGCCTCACAAGAGAAACAGCAATGGCGCTACAGGCACGAATAGCCCTTTACGAAGGCACATGGGAAAAATACCATGCTAATACCCCTTTCGGAGCTGCCGTAGATCAGAGTACGAAGTTTTTGCAAAAAGCGGCCACCATAGCGGATGAATTAATCACTTTGTCCGAAGCCAACGGCTATCCGGCACTTGACAATGTAGGTGACGAATTTGGTTACAGGGACCTGTTCAACCAGGAGAATTATGCAAGTAGCAAAGAAGTACTCTTCTGGAGAAAGTATGAAGCAGGAGCAATTAACAGCATCTGGGACCGTTACTCGGCAAACGGCTCAGGCCGTGGCGCGACCAAGAACCTGGTCGATTCGTACCTAAAAGCGGATGGAACTCCGGTAGCAGCTAATTATGATGATGTCACACTGCTTAAAGTAGTGGAAAACCGTGACCCGCGTTTGGCGCAAACCATCCAGATCAATGATAAGAAGCATTACAGGTGGGAGAGAGCCAATCCGCCGGTCTATTTTATCGCACCGGCATTCGACGGCTGGGATTCGGAAGAATCCTGCCCGACCGGTTACCAAATCTACAAAGGACATAATTTCCGGTATGCCGATGCACGTCCGAATGGCCAAGGGCTGCAAGCATTGATCTATTTCCGTTTCGGTGAGACATTGCTCATTTACGCGGAGGCAAAAGCAGAACTCGCCAACATTACCCAAGCCGATCTGGACAGAAGTATCAATAAGCTACGCGAGCGTGCAGGAATGCCGGATATGAAGATAAACGTAACCAATGACCCGAATTTTGAGTTTTCGAATCTTTCACCCATTATTCAGGAAGTACGCCGTGAGCGTAAGGTTGAGTTGGCTTGTGAAGGCTACCGTGTAGACGATATTATGCGATGGGCGGCGGCAGGTGAACTGATTGTCGGGAAAATACCCGTCGGCGCCAAATTGGAAGAGTGGAAAAACTTCAAGTTTGAAGATTATCTGCCGGAAGCTACTCCGGATCTTTCCCGACAGAAAACGTTTGAAGAAAGAGTTGCTGCACTTGAAGTAGATGCAAACGGTTACATAAAAATATTCAAGAGTACCTTGAACGGAGGTACACAAGGCTACAAATTCAATGTAAACAGAGATTATCTTTATCCGATTCCTACTAATCAGTTGACATTGAATCCGAACTTGAAACAGAATCCCGGATGGAATTAAAAAATTGATCCGTAACAAATGAAAAACCAGATTTACTCCGATTGGAGCAAATCTGGTTTTCAATTCAATGCCGGAACATCATCATATATGAGTTCTATATGGTTATACCTTTTAAAATAAATTTATATGAGACTTTACATAAAAATAATCTGCTCACTTTTTATTTTTTCTACTTTTCAGAACTTTCAGACGGAGTTGTTTTCAGAGGAGTTGAATGCAATTCAATTCGAGTATGTAGATCCACTCGAAAAAATTATAGCAGAAACCACTTATTTCCAATCCAAGGAAGCGATCAGTGAAGTGGCAAAAGGTGAAAATGCCACCTTGCAATTTATCGTTCGGTCTGCAAATCATATTTCGGACCTTAAAGTAGATGTTTCCATAGCTGTGAATGGTAATTCCACTCTTCCGCACGCTAAGGCCGGTTTTGTCGGGTATGTAAAAGTGGGCAGGACTATTTGGGATTATTCAAGAGACCGGATTGTTTCACCTTCCGGGTATTATCCGGATCCCATACTGGAGGAGGAGTCAATAGATGTAACCTTTGGTAATACGCAGCCGATATGGATCTCCATACCGATACCCATAGATACCGAAGCTGGAGTATATAACGGCAAAGTAACTATTACAGGAAAAAACGGAAAAGAGTCTTTTTCTATCTCCAAAGATTATACCGTAAAAGTCTACCCTGTTACTATTGAGAAAACGAGTTTGTGGGTTACAAACTGGTTTACCTTGGATGGGAACCGGTTGAAATGGATGAATAACGGTACTCCGGTCACTCCTTTTTCCGATACCTATTGGAACTCTGCAAGCCTGTTGGCCGAAAAAATGGCCGAATACAGGCAAAATGTGGCTCTTATCTCTCCTTTGCACCTCTGCACATATAAGTTTGAAAAAGATGATTGGGCGATCGACTTTTCCAATTTTGACAAGATGGTCGAATTGTTCATTCGTAAAGGAGTTGTCGGTCGAATCGAAGGAGGACATATCGGAACAAGGGAAAGCCATTGGACATCACAGTTTGTTGTATTTGTCCCCAACCAGGAAAACGATACGGAGAATAAATTCGATAAACTCCCCATTTCTCATCCCCGTGCACAGAAGTTCTATACAACTTTTTTCAATAAACTGTATCGTCATTTGAAAGAAAAAGGATGGGATAATATATATCTTCAGCATATAGCCGATGAACCAATAGAGGAAAATGTGGAGACATATATCGAAATAAGTCGTTTCGTAAAACAGATTGTCCCCCAAATAATACTGATAGAAGCCTGTCATAGCAAGAACTTGGATGATATGATCGATGTATGGGTCCCTCAACTTGATTTTATGCATAAAGACTATGCATTCTATAATGAGCTAAACCGAAATGGAAAAGAAGCCTGGTTTTATACCTGCCTGGCACCTAAAGGGGAATATACCAATAGATTTATAGAACTTCCACTATTGAAAACCAGATTAATCCATTGGTTGAATTTCAAATATAATATTCCCGGATATCTCCATTGGGGACTCAATTATTGGTTCGAAGACGGGAATCCGTTAGAAGAACAAACCGCCATCAATCATGAAGGAGGAAATATATTACCCGGAGGAGATTGCTGGATTATTTATCCGAAAGAGGGCCGTCTTCTCAGTTCGATCCGGTTCGATGCAATGCGGGATGGTATTGTTGATTATGAGTTATTCAAAATGCTTGAGAAGAAAAATCCCGAAGCGGCAAGAAACATTATCGACAAGGTGATTTATAACTTCGATAAATATGATAATAACATAGCTCAGTTTAGAAAACACAGAAAGCAAATTTTGGAATTGTTGTCTAACTAATCATTTCTTAAAAACGGGATAACAATTTATTTTACAATAAAATAGTTGATTCTTATTTGATTATATCTAAAGTTTTTGTGAATTTTCAACTTCATAAGGATGATTTTCAAAACTACCGTGTATGAATAAAAAACAAATCACCCTCATCGCATGGGTGGAACATCATCCCTGATTACTGATAGCTGGCACTTATTCGAATATCTCCTTTATAAACCGCTCTTCAGCCTGGTGTACCCACTCCCTGAAACTTTCATCGGGAGCATATTCGGGTATAAATTGGGTGAGTTTGTTCAATCTGAATTTTTTCGCTGAAATACCTACACCCGAGAGACCCGCGTCGTAAGCGTTGAACTCCTGCTCCACATGCACAGGCACCATGAGAGTAGGCTTCCGGTAATAAAGGGCCTCACAAAGAGATTCGAATCCCGACGTGGTGGCATAACCCATACAGCCGGCCATGCTCCGCAGGAAACGTTCATCGTTCAACTTATACAACGTGAAATTATCATCGATCTGAGTCACCTCCTCGGCATCTTTCTTATCCCAGAAAAAACGTAATGGAACTTCGGGATGTTTTTCATGCCACTCCGACACCTCGTCAAAATAGCCGGCATTCAACATATAACCGTGGATATAATCACCATCGGATGGCACTATTTCAAAAACCCCCGATCGCAATAGAGGCGGGACAGTCACAATCTTCTTCTTTTTCGATCCCGGCATATCCCTGAAAGAGAGCGCCAGTATTTTTGATGCCCGTGTGGAAGTGATCCTTGAGAGCATCCGTAAAAAGTAGTATTTCATGTCCTGTTCTGCAGTCGTTTTATAGTGAGGATTAAGCAATACATACTGATGTGCAAGGGTAATCATCTCTATCCCCATCTTCTTATCAAAGCGGTAGATACCATAAGCCATACCGGTAATCATCTCGTAGAAATTGATCACCTTGTCGGGTTTCAACTCTTCTATCTTATGTTTGATAAATTGCAGGCTATCCTTGAAAACAAAAGGCCGGAGAAAATTATTCGCCATGCTGATCAGGATATTGGGACGTTTCTGCTTGTAGAAGGAGGTAAAACTGGGACTATCAAATTCAAATATGGGAGCTCCGATCTTATCAATGAAAAAAGCCGGCGTCTGCCTGGAATCACTTTTACCAATAAGCACGGCAACCACCTCATGGCCATGCTTACGAAGTACGGCAGCCAGGGAAAGTGCCTGTGTAAAATGGCCTCTCCCCTCACCCTGCACAGTAAACAGAAATCTCACTCGTCAAGATTTTTAAATAAAAACTTCAGCGCAAAAATACAAAATTGCCTCACAATCCACAACAAAGAAGGTTAATTATAATTTCGTCTTCCCCCTTTTATTACCTGCCTATATTTTAAATGCAAGTACAGAAAATGCATGCGCCTTATGAAATTTGAATTATTTGTTGAATTCAAGCGCCTTTCCTAACACGTTTTCAGTCAAACTGCCGTTTTGATAAACAATATTCCCGTTGACGAAAGTGGTGTGGATTGAACAACTGAAAGTATTTCCCTCAAAAGGAGACCAACCGCATTTGTAAAATAGATTTTCAGGAGTAACGGTATATGGCTTAAAAGGATCAACTAATACCAGATCGGCATAATAACCCTCTCTAATAAACCCTCTCTCACGTATTTGAAAAAGTTGTGCCGGCGCATGACACATCTTCTCAACTACCAGCTCTTTATTATACAAACCTTTTTTCATCAGCTCAAACATCACCTGCAGGGAATGTTGCACAAGCGGTCCTCCTGAAGCAGCCTGCAACACCCCACCCTCTTTTTCGCTCAACAGGTGAGGCGCGTGATCGGTAGCCACCACATCAAGCTTACCTGTTTTCAATCCTTCCCGTAAAGCCTCTCTGTCTTCCGCAGTTTTCACAGCAGGGTTCCACTTGATCCTTGATCCCATCTTTTCATAATCAGCATCTGAAAACCAGAGATGATGCACACATACTTCCGCCGTGATCTTTTTCCCATCTAATGGTTTCGCATCAAAAAGGCTAAGTTCACGGGCAGTAGAAAGATGCAATACATGCAATTTCGAACCATATTTATCTGCCAACTCCACAGCATGTGCCGACGACTGATAACATGCTTCCGCACTTCGGATCAGCGGATGGTATTGAATAGGGATAAAATCTCCAAATTCTTTTTTATAGATATCGATATTTTTTCGGATAATCTCCTCTTTTTCACAATGTGTGGCGATCAGCGTATCAACTTCAGCAAAGATCCGTCGCAAGGCCTTATCATTATCCACCAGCATATTTCCGGTAGAAGAACCCATAAAGACCTTCACTCCACATAGCTGCTTCAAGTCTGCCTTTTTCAGTTCCTCCATATTATCATTGGTTGCCCCAAGATAAAATGAAAAGTTTACGACCGATTTTCCGGCAGCCATCTCCATCTTCCGGCAGAGGGCATCCCATGTGACCGTCTGAGGGTTGGTATTGGGCATTTCCATATAGGATGTCACTCCACCTGCTACCGCTGCCCTGCTTTCGGTATGGATATCCCCTTTGTGTGTCAATCCCGGATCCCGAAAATGGACCTGATCATCAATCACACCGGGCATCAGCCATAAATCACGAGCATCGATCACCTGCCGGCAGGCATTCAGCACAGCTTCGGGCACGTCCCCCTTGAAAATACGGGAAATCCGCTCTCCTTCCAGAAGCAGCGATCCTGTAAAGCTGTTTCCCTCATTAATTATTGTCGCTTTATGAATAAGAATCATGTCAAGCTGTTGAACTGTTGAATTATTGAATTGTTGAATTGTTGATCAACCCGGTCATTTTTCAGGGTGGGGTTTTATTTTACCGGTTGCCTTACGTCGTTGGAGGTCGATCACTCCAAAAAAAGCTTCGCCGAAAATACTTGTGTTCATCTTAGAGGTACCGAGCTGCCTGTTTACAAAAATCACTGAAACCTCTTTTATCTTGAATCCGAGTACATGAGCCGTATATTTCATTTCGATCTGGAAAGCATATCCTTTGAACCGGACACGATCGAGATCAATAGTTTCCAACACCTTTCTACGGTAACAGACAAAGCCGGCCGTAGTATCCTTAATATTAAGTCCCGTGATAACACGTACATATTTTGATGCAAAGTAAGACATTAACACACGTCCTATTGGCCAGTTTACCACATTTACGCCGGTGACATAACGCGATCCGACGGAAAGATCATACCCTTCGTCGTGACAGGCAGCGTATAGCCTGGGGAGATCTTCCGGATTATGTGAGAAATCGGCATCCATCTCGAAAATATAGTCATAAGAACGCATCAATGCCCATTTGAATCCGTGGATATACGCCGTACCCAAGCCTAATTTCTCTTTTCTCTCCTCAATAAACAGGCAACCTCCAAACTCTTCTAACATTAAATTCTTCACTATGGAAGCTGTTCCGTCGGGAGATCCGTCATCGATCACCAGAATATGAAAATCTTTCTCCAAAGCAAAGACTGCCCTGATGATGTTCTCGATATTCTCTTTTTCATTGTAAGTAGGTATGAGTACTATACTATCTGAACTATCTGACATAAAGGAGAAATTTTTTCAAAAGTACGATTTTTCGGCCACAAATAAAAAAGTTCGGGGATTATTTTGTATTTTAAATAAAAATGTCTATCTTTGCAGTCCAATTAAGGAAAACAGATCGCGGAGTGGAGCAGTTGGTAGCTCGTTGGGCTCATAACCCAAAGGTCACAGGTTCGAGTCCTGTCTCCGCAACACTCGAAAAAAGCCGGCTTTCGTAACAGAGAGCCGGCTTTTTTTGTAGGGTTATTTTGTCAATACTGAGTCATTAGGGACTCTGACACTCCCTATAGTTTTACCACGGGTAATGACCAATGCAAACGTACGGCAAAAAGCCGAATGGTAATAATGGATATAATGGTAACCAAATAGATTATGTTCTGGGTGAATCCCATATATTGAACCAGAAAAAATATACCTCCGCCGATAATACAGGGAGTAGCATATATCTCTTTCTTAAAGATAATAGGCACTTCGTTACAAAGTGTATCCCTGATCACCCCGCCAAAACAGGCTGTTACCGTACCTAAGAGGATGCATACTATGGGGTGCAATCCGATTAACAACCCTTTTTGTATCCCTATAAGTGTAAAAATACCGATCCCCATTGTGTCAAACAGTAAAAGAGATGTCCGAAGTTTATTCAAACTTTTCCGGAAAAAGATCGTAACAATAATAGTAGCAATCACGATGTAAAGATATTCAAGATGCTGCAACCACATTACCGGAGTATTCCCGATAAGCATATCTCTCAATGTTCCGCCACCTATAGCCGTCACGGCTGCAATAATAGCAATCCCAAAAATATCGAACCGCTTCTCTATGGCGGTAAGCGTTCCTGAAATGGCAAAAGCTATCGTACCGATTATATCTAATACTGAAAACAACATTTTTGATTCCAATTTGATTTTTAAATTTATCTGTCCTGCCGCAATCTAAAACACACGCTGTTATTGCTCGTAACCTTGTAACAATCCGGCTGCCACAAAAATAAGGAAAAAAGTTGATATGGCTGATTTTATTTTAAAGACCCTCTTTATATACAAAAAGTGCCACCGAAAAAATTCCGGCGACACTTTTTCTGATAGTTGATATAACTTACTCCTTTTCGTTAGAGAACGAATAGGGAAAATCGGACTCATTGATGCCGCGTGTTTTATTGGGTGTGGCAGACATGGAGAAATCAATTTTGGCTCCGTTCATCAACTGGTCATGCGTAAAGTAGTTCTTGGTATACTCCTTTCCGTTGATCCTGATGCCGGAAACATACCTTGTTTCCTTGCTGTTATCCGGTGCATTGATCTCGATGGTATTCCCATTTTCCAGATGAACGGTCATCTTGCTGAACAACGGGGAACCGACCACATACTGGTCGGTACCGGGGCAAACCGGATAGAATCCGAGTGCGGAGAAGACATACCACGCCGAGGTTTGTCCATTGTCCTCGTCTCCGCAATAGCCGTCAGGATAGTGGTTATAAAGTTTATCCATCACCTCGCGTATCCAATACTGGCCTTTCCACGGTTCACCCGCATAATTGTAGAGGTACAGCATATGCTGGATAGGCTGGTTGCCATGCGCGTACTGTCCCATATTCATCACCTGCATCTCACGGATCTCATGGATCGGAAATCCGTAATAGCTGTCGTCGAAAACAGGAGGTATTACAAAAACGGAATCGAGCATATTCACAAACTCTTTCTTACCGCCCATCAGGTCGATCAGTCCCTGCGGATCATGGAAAACCGACCAGGTATAGTGCCAGCTGTTGCCCTCCGTGAAGGCGTCTCCCCATTTCAAGGGGCTGAAAGGGGACTGGAACGAGCCGTCTTCGTTACGCCCGCGCATCAGCTTATGCTCCGGCGAATAGAGGTTCCGATAATTCTGGCTCCGTTTGGCAAACAGGTCGATTTCCTCCTGCGGGCGGTTCAGCGCCTTGGCCAGCTTATAAATGGCCCAGTCGGCATAAGCATATTCCAACGTACGGGCCGCATTCTCGTGGATACCCACGTTATAAGGCACATAGCCCAGTTTATTATAATACTCGTGTCCGTAACGTCCCGTGGCGGAAACTTTGGGATGCACATTCTCGGTACCGTGCAGCATCGCCTCATAAAGTGTCTCGATATCATATCCGCGTAATCCTTTCAGATAGGCGTCTGCCACCACCGAAGCCGAATTGTTGCCGATCATGACTCCGCGATGACCGGGGCTTGCCCACTCCGGCAGGAATCCACTCTCCTTGTATGCATTGACGAGCCCTTCCTGCATCTCCACGTTCACCGACGGGTAGACAAGGTTCAGGAACGGGAAAAGGGCACGGAAGGTATCCCAGAATCCGGTATCGGTATACATATATCCGGGAAGGACTTCTCCGTTGTAGGGGCTGTAATGGATGATATTTCCCGCTGCATCGATCTCGTAGAATTTGCGGGGGAACAGCGTGGAGCGGTAGAAGGTGGAATAGAACGTGCGTCTCTGGTCGGGGTTCCCGCCCTCTATCTCTATTTTACCGAGCACTTCATTCCATGCGTCACGCCCTTCCTGCTTCACCGTTTCAAAATCTTTTTCCGCCACCTCTTTCAGATTTTGCCAGGCCTGTTCGTGGCTGATAAAGGAAGATGCTACTTTTGCTATTACCTTTTCCCCTTTTCGGGTGGCAAAACCGATAAAGGCGCCTGTATGGCCGGCCTCCACCTTATCACCCTGCGGCAGGATCTCGCCATCTTTTACCACATGTTTGTATTGGAACGGTTTATCGAACACAACCACAAAATAATTTTTGAAGTTTTCCGGCACACCTCCGCTGTTGCGTGTTGTATAACCGATGATGGCATTCTTTTCAGGAAGGATTTCCACTGCCGATCCCTTGTCGAATGCATCCACGAGCACGTAGGACCTGTCTGTTTCGGGGAAAGTGAAGCGGAACACCGCCGCCCTTTCGGTGGGCGTGATCTCCGTGGTGACATCATAATCGGCAAGATAAGCGCTATAGTAATAGGGTTTTGCCACTTCCGCCTTGTGTGAATACCAGCTCGCCCGCTTTTCCTGGTCGAACTCCATTCTGTCGGTCATCGGAAAGATGGAGAATTGCCCGTAGTCGTTCATCCACGGGCTGGGCTGGTGCGTTTGCTTGAATCCGTTCAGTTTATAGTCGGTATACACATATTGCCAGCCATCGCCAATCTTGCGGGTCTGGGGGGTCCAGAAGTTCATTCCCCATGGGACTGCTATGGCCGGGTAGGTATTACCGTTGGAAAGGGAAAACTCCGACATGGTACCCATCAGCACATTGACATAATCCACAGGGGTATCCTCCGCAGAAACATCACTGTACGATGAAGTGCCCGTAGTCCCCACGCAGGATATCATCAAAATGAGAATGGCCGCTATAATCAAAGAATTTTTCATTAGAATATTTTCGTGGTTTAATTTTATATCGAATTGACTAAATCCATTTTTCCTTTGCCTTCCAGATCCACGATCAGTTCGCCAAACAAAGTATTTACCCATGCAAACCATTTCCGGGTGAATTTAGAAGGATCATCTTTATGGAACGACTCATGCATAAAACCTGTATCTCCATCGGTATCACGCAGCATCCGCAGGCAATCCCGGATCTCATCGTCACTGTCACTGGTTTGTGCACGCATAATGATACTCATCGGCCAAACCATATCATATCCGATATGTGGGCCTCCGATTCCTTCTCCGGCAGTTCCTCTGAAAAAGTAAGGATTATCTTCACTCCATACCAGTTTACGTGTGTTCTGATAAATAGGATCGCTTTTCTCAACCCCATCAAGATAAGGTAGCGCTAACAGGCTGGGTATATTGGCATCATCCATGAAGTAGGCGTTACCAAAACCATCTACTTCAAAGGCATATACTTTCCCATATTTGGGATGCTCCACAACGGCATATTGCTTAAGGGCATTATATACTTCATCGGCCAGCGCCTTGCTTTCAGCCGCCAATGCGTTATCACGGACAACCTTTTCTGCAATTTCAGCAATCTGATTGAGTGAAGTTACGGCAAAAAAGTTGGATGGTACTAGAAACTGAAAAGTAGTAGCATCGTCGGAAGGACGGAAAGTGGAAACAATCAGCCCCACCGGTTTTACAGGATTACCATATCCATCGTTGTTCACCGTGTCTAACTGACGCTCCGTTACTCTTTGAAACTTGTAAGGGCCAAGACCATCCTTACGTTGCTGCTCTTTGAACGTCTGTATCACAAGGCCCATTGCCTTTTTCCAATCAGCGTCAAACACGGAAGTGTCGCCAGTAGTCTTCCAGTAGTGGTATGCAAGCCTCACAGGGTAGCAGAGTGAATCTATCTCCCATTTGCGTTCATGCAACATTGGAGTCATTTTGGTATAGTCTTTTTGCCATGAACCCTCCGGCCTGGATTCATTGTAGAAAGCATTGGCATAAGGATCGATCAGAATGCATTGTGTTTGGCGGTTGACTAATCCTGCGATCAATTGCTTCAGTTTTGCATCGGACTTGGTGAGCGGCAAGTAAGGCCATACCTGTGCCGACGAATCCCGGAGCCACATGGCATCGATATCGCCGGTGATCACAAAGGTATCCGGTTTGCCGTTCTTCATACTGAAACTTACCGTTGTATCCAACGTATTGGGAAAACAGTTCTCAAACATCCATGCCAGTTTCGGATCTTTTATTTTTGCTTTCACCCTTGTGATAGTCTGTTCTACAGCAACCGAAGTAAAATGCCGGTCGCCCGTTACAGGGCGGTTGGAAATAAATTTTTCCTTCATAGATGCACCTCTTACCGCTGAGGATGCCCAGGCAGGATGAACAGCCAGTGCGGTTAACCCTACAGCGGTTTTTTTAATAAAATTTCTACGCGTTGTCATAATTATGCTAGTTATTATACTATTCTGAGCGGATTTGAAAGTTATAAAACAATAAATGGATTGTATCGTTATTCCTGTTACTGAAACGATTTGAAAAACGGGGACTAAAATAGAAGTTCCTGCGAAGGTATGCAACTATTTTATCTCTATATTTATGATTGATTGTATTTATTAAGATTTTAAAACATCTACTCTCCGATACGTATCAGAAAAGTCACATGTCATGATCTCTTTCCCCATTCTCATCTTCAACGGGACTCATTCCATATGGCTGATCACGGGAAGAGGTGCAATGTTGAGATTAACACCTCTCCGGGGAAGAAGAGATATCAGATAAGACAGTCAACAGGTTAATAGAGGAGGTGAAGCAACTGGTCGCAGAGAATACAATGCTGAAAATAGAGAATAAGACGTTAATGGACAAAAATGAAAAATTAATAGAAAAACTCAATAATGGAAATATTCTTTATAATTATCCGAATATTACTGAACCATAATCCCGAACAATAATTGCCGGGATTATGAAAAACATTCAAAAGTTACACCTGTCACAAAAAATCATTACTCTTTTTCAATAAATTGAATCGGTAGTTTTTTCCGGAATCCTTCTTTAAAACATATCAATGTTTCGGTTCTTGACAAACCAAGAGGTTGTAACTCAGTATGGATGATGCGCAACAGGTCTTTGTTGTTTTTCGCGAACACTTTGATTAAAACATCATATTGGCCGGTAGTATAATAACACTCCACCACTTCAGGTATTTTTTCCAATTCTTTTACAACATACTCAAAAGTCGAGGGAGAAGTAAGGAATATCCCCACATAAGCGCAGGTCTCATAACCGATCTTTTCGGCATCCAGAAGGAACTCCGAGCCTTTGACCACTCCTAATCCGGTAAGTTTTTGTACCCGCTGATGGATAGCCGCACCCGAAACACCACATGCCCGTGCTACCTCCAGAAAAGGGATACGTGCATTATCCACTATCATCCTGAGGATTTTTTCATCCAGTTCGTCTAATTCATGATGTGCCATAGATCGTTTTAAATTGAATATTATTAGTGTAATTGATGTATTACCAGTCCAGAGCGCAATTTCGGTTCAAACCAGGTAGTTTTGGGAGGCATGATATTACCCGTATCGGCAATATCCATTAACTGTTTCATTGAGACAGGATATAAAGCGATGGCAAGCGCCATTTCCCCGCTATCTACCCGTTTTTTCAGTTCCCCCAGGCCACGGATACCACCCACGAAGTCGATCCGTTTATCACTACGAAGATCTTTGATACCCAATATCTCATCCAGTATCAGGTTGGAAGTAATGGTCACGTCGAGTTGACCGATAGGGTCATTATCGTCGTATGTACCGGGTTTTGCGGTTACGCTAAACGAACGTCCGTCAAGATAGATAGAAAATTGATGGAGGTTTTGCGGTCTCTGTATCTCCGATCCGGCAGGCTCTACAACGAAGTTTTTCTCTAATTTTTTTATGAATTCATCGGGAGTGAGTCCGTTGAGATCTTTCACCACCCGGTTATAATCGATAATGGTAAGTTGACTGTCAGGAAAACAAACCGCCATAAAATAATTGTACTCCTCATCACCTATGTGGTTGGGATTGCTCTTTACTTTTTCGGCGCCCACCAGTGCTGCAGCGGCAGAACGATGATGACCGTCGGCAATATACATTGCCGGAACGGCTTCGAATATCTCCGTGATCCGGCGGATAGTTTCCTCATCCGATATCAACCAGAAGTGATGCCCTACCCCGTCGGCCGAAACAAAATCATATTCAGGTTCACGGGCCTTAACTTTATCCACGATTCCATTCAAATCCTTATTGTCAGGATAGGCAAAGAAAACAGGTTCCATATTGGCATCGGTCACCCGCACATGCTTCATGCGGTCCTCTTCCTTATCGCGACGCGTCAACTCATGTTTCTTGATTTTCCCGGTCATGTAATCCTCTACATAAGCTCCCACCACCAAACCGTACTGGGTTTTGCCATTCATTGTCTGTGCATACACATAATACATCTCTTCATCGTCCTGCACGAGCCACCCGTTATCCCGGAACATCTTCAGATTTTCGGCGGCTTTTTCATATACATCTGCATCATGCTCGTCCTTTCCTACGGGGAAATCGATCTCCGGTTTGATGATACGATACAGTGATTTCTCATTTCCCCCGGCCTCTTTACGGGCCTCTTCTGAATTCAGCACATCATAGGGACGTGATGCCACCTCTTTTACCAGTGATTTCGGCGGGCGAATACCCTTAAAAGGTTTTACTTTCATCTTAGGTTTATTCTTAAAAGATTATTGCGCAAATATAGTGAAAACCGCGGGAGAAGCCAAACTTGCTTGAATGTTTTCGATAAGCGAGCACAGAGATAAAACTTGTTTTGGCTATGTCGAGCGTAGAAAACAACTAACTTGTTGAACTTATCCGAGGTGCATCTTATATTTTACAAATGTAGTTATTTTCTCCCGAATAACGGGACAACACAAAGCCATTTAAGAAAAAACCGTTACATTTGTCATGGGAAAACAGGTATACGACACAAACAGGTTTAACTCCTGCATAATAAGCTTCTCGCACAACAATTAAACAAGGATCACATGATACAGATTCACGAAAACAAACTTATTGAGGCTGCTGAAAAAGGAATGGACGAATTCCTGAAGGTATTTACCGATGCTTATCTTGAAGCATTGGACGGGGAGATCACAGCAGAAAATATGGATCGTCTGAACGGGTATCAGCACACGCTACTGGCACTTCGTTTCTTTACCAAAGAAGTGAATGAAGGCGGATTCGTACAGCTCATCCAGAATGGCTACGGAGGATATATCTTCGATAATCCGGTTGCGAAAGCATTAAAACAGATGGGGGCGAAAGGATTTTCAAAGATACTCTATAAAGCCAAAGAAATATACGATACCCATCGTACGGAACTGGAACGGGAAACGACGGAGGAAGAATTCATGGCGATGTATACCGACTTTGAACAGTTTGATGAATTGGAGGAGAAGTTCTTCTATATAGAAGAGGAAGAGATCTCCATTATCGCGCAATATGTGGATGAGAATCTAGAAGATTTTGCAGAGATCGTGAAATAACCTATTTTGCAAAAACGAGTGAAACTTATATAAAAAAGTCGATGATCCTATTTTATACACGAGCCCGTGGCCTTGACATCCACAAAGATAGCATATTCCCGGAACTCACTGGCATTTATATACAAAAAAAGCCTTGATAATCAATATTTACATATTGATTATCAAGGCTTTTTAATTTTGTCGGGGTGGCGGGATTCGAACTCGCGACCCCCTGCTCCCAAAGCAGGTACACTAACCGGACTGTGCTACACCCCGAAATCGGATGCAAAAGTACAACTATTTTCCGATAATCTCAACATCTAAGCGGTTTTTTTATTTAACTGCGTGATTCACGCGAGAATTGTGTAAATTTGCAGTCCAATATATCAAACGATAATATCTTATGTACAGAAGCAATACATGCGGCGAACTCCGGTTGGCCGACATAGAGAAAGAGGTTACTTTAGCCGGATGGGTATCCAAAATCCGCAAGATGGGGGGAATGACCTTCCTTGACCTGCGCGACAGGTATGGCATCACACAATTGTCATTCAACCAGGAACTGGATCAGGATCTCTGCGACCAGGCCAACAAGCTGGGACGTGAATGGGTGATCCAGATTACTGGTACCGTCAAGGAACGCAGTAGTAAGAATCCTCATATTCCTACCGGGGACATCGAAATCATCGTCTCGACTCTGACTGTACTAAATGCTTCCAAAACACCTCCCTTCACTATCGAGACCGACACCGACGGAGGGGATGAATTGCGGATGAAATACCGTTACCTGGACCTGCGTCGTAATGTGGTAAGGCAGAATCTGGAACTGCGTCATAAGATGGCTTTCGAGACACGCCGTTACCTCGACGAGAGAGGATTCCTGGAAGTGGAGACACCGGTACTGATCGGATCCACCCCCGAAGGAGCTCGCGACTTTATTGTTCCTTCCCGCATGAATCCGGGTGAATTCTACGCGCTGCCGCAATCTCCACAATTGTTCAAGCAGTTACTGATGGTATCGGGGTTCGACCGCTATTTCCAGATCGTCAAATGCTTCCGTGATGAGGACCTGAGAGCCGACCGTCAGCCGGAATTCACACAGATCGACTGTGAAATGTCATTCGTCAACCAGGAAGATGTATTACAAACCTTTGAAGGATTGACAAAACACCTGTTCAGGTCGATCAAAAATATCGAAATACCCGATTTTCCCCGTATAACCTATGCAGACGCCATGCGCTTATACGGATCGGACAAACCGGATACCCGCTTCAAAATGACATTAACGGAGATAAAAGATCTTACCCCCGGGCGTGAATTCGGCGTATTTGATTCCGCAGAATATGTAGGAGCTATCTGTGCTAAAGGGTGTGCTTCTTACACACGCAAGCAACTGGATGAACTGACCGACTTTGTAAAGCGCCCCCAAATCGGAGCTAAAGGATTGATCTACCTGCGGTATAATGAAGACGGTTCGTTGAAATCTTCTGTCGATAAATTCTACACCGAAGAGGATCTCAAAAAATGGGCGGAACGATGCAATGCCCAACCGGGTGACCTTATACTGATTCTGGGTGGAGAGACTGAAAAAACGCAGAAACAATTATGTGAACTGCGATTAGAAATGGGCACCCGTCTGGGATTAAGAGACAAAAACAACTATAAATGCCTGTGGGTAACAGATTTCCCATTATTGGAAAAAGATGAAGAGTTGAATCGATTTTTCGCGAAGCACCACCCTTTCACCTCGCCCAAACCGGAAGATATTCCGCTGCTGGACTCCGATCCCGGAGCTGTTCGTGCCAATGCTTACGATATGGTGATCAACGGTGTGGAAATAGGTGGCGGCTCCATCCGTATTCATGACAGCGGATTGCAAAAGAAGATGTTCTCCGTACTCGGATTTACAGAAGAACGGGCGCAGGAGCAATTCGGATTTCTGATGAATGCTTTCCAATACGGTGCTCCTCCGCATGGCGGGATTGCTTTCGGGTTGGACAGGTTTGTTTCCGTCTTTGCCGGACTGGATAGTATCCGCGATTGCATTGCCTTCCCGAAAAATAATGCCGGACGCGATATGATGATCGATGCTCCCTCCCGTGTAGAGCAGGAACAGTTAGACGAACTGGGTATCATACTGTCACAAAAAAAGCTGCCTTAAGCAGCTTTTTTTGGTTTAGTCATCTTCGCATTAAAGGATATATCCTTCATTATAGGTTTTATTGAACAATCTGTTCGCATCTGCCTCGGGATCATCTACAAACTTCTCTGCTGCCGGATCCCATTTAACGGGGCGCCCCAGGTCGTAGGCAATATTTCCCAACGTACAAACCGTACAGGAACGGTGTCCTATTTCCACAGGAACTACCGGATCGGTATTTGTTTTCACCGATTCAATAAAATTCACGAGATGAGGGATCTTTGTCTCGTAAGCACCTTCTGTATTTTCCGCTACAGGGGGCAGCAAACTGTCATCAGAAGCCTTGAAATGGCCTCTCGACACCTCGATCCATCCTTTATCACCCCAGAATTTGACTCCCTTGGTCTGTTTTTCGTCGAACGGTTCCTCGGTCATCACCACCCCGTTGGCATATTTGTAAGTCAGGTATTTGGTATCCTCATATCCTGCCGGAATAATCTCCACGGGACCGCTTCCGTCCATTCCAAGTCCCCATTGGGCGATATCGAACATATGTGCACCCCAGTCGGTAGTAAAACCACCACCCAGCTCCTTATACCAGCGCCATGCGCCCCAGAACTGTTCATTCTGTTCGGGGTCTAGCGAAATAGGAGGGTTCAACTGGGAATTATAATGTACGTACTCTGACGGGCCTAACCACAACGGCCAGTTCAAATCTGCCGGCACGGGCTCTTCAGGCAGGTCGTAAGGTGTAGGAGGAGCGCCTACATAAGCATTTACCTTCTCAATTCTTCCGATTTTCCCTTCCTGTACCATCTTCACAGCATGTTGGAAATTGGCATCGGAACGCTGTTGGCTGCCTACACCTAAAATCACCCCGTTGTCACGCACCGCTTTCGTTAACATCTGTCCCTCTTTAATAGTAAATGTCAACGGTTTTTCCAGATAAACATTCTTTTTCGCATTACAAGCCTCAATAGCCATAAATGCATGCCAGTGGTCGGGTGTAGCAATTACCACAGCATCGATATCCTCGCGGGCAATCAGTTCTTTGTAGTTTTCATATACCTCTACGGCTACTTCCGACTGGTTTTCTGTATAGTGCTTGTTCACTCGTCGCAGAAAACGCTCCCTCTTGACACCATACACATCACTTCCGGCTACCACTTGCACTCCCGGTATACCGATAAAACCATTCAACAGGTACATTGCCTGCTGACCCAACCCGATAAATCCCAGGCGAATAATTCCATCATCGGTTCCCGTACTCTTGTTTTGTTTACACGAGGTGAGGAACTGCGGGAAAACAGCCATTCCAACTGCACCTACAGCGGCCGTTTTAAGAAACTTTCTTCTTGTTAATTGATTACTCATGACTTTTAGATAATATGATAATGAATAGTTCTATCAAATTAGTCGTTTTCTGCTGCAAATATATGGTTTTATTATCAATTCCTTTATTTTTAACGGAAAAATATATAAAAACAGGTCAAAATAACAATATAACAAGCAGTGTTAACGTATAATACCCCCGCCAAGAACCTTGTACATATCTACAATAGCAATCAATTCATTGAGGGTTGCGTCATTGAGGGCAATCTCCGCGTCAAACAACTGACGCTGGGAGTCAAGCACATCAAGATAACTCACTAGACCATTTATATACTGTAGTTGCGCCAACTGCTGTTCAACGGAATATACATTCCGGTTATATAAAACAAGTCAGACTTGTTTAACACATCGGGATTGAACATGTTCAGTACGTCCGTGGGTACTTTTTATATAAAACAATGAATAACAGCATCTTATAGACAACACGCAATTACAACTGAACGATTCCCTGTATGACAAAGGTATAAATATTTTCTTTGAAGGGATAAATTATAAAGGGGAACACTTTTATATAAGGAAGCAATTGACGTTTTTTAACTGGCAGGGATTCTTATTTCGTTTCTTTTTCAAAAGATCACTTCAAATGATATTGACCGGCTTAGAAGCAAATTTAAACAGTCTCTTAATATATCTATACCAACTCTTCAAGTTTTCTCCTGTCCAGCACTTTCAGTTCCCTCTTATAAAGAGAAATCATTCCTTCCCTGATCATTTCTCCCAGGGTACGGGCCAGTGAAGGGCGTTGTACGCCAAAGTACTCAGCCAACTGGGTTTGGGTACGCCTTAATATAAAAGAATTGTACTGGGGAGTTGTATTTTCCAATATATAAAGGGATAATTTTCCTTTCAGGCTTTTGATAGACATCATCTGCACCTTTTTAGAAAGAAATACGGTCATATTGGAGTTGACCTTCATAAAATTGGTCATCAACGTTTCATTCTGCATCATCTCTTTCATCCACATCGATTTGGGGATCAGATAAAAAGTGCTTTTCTCGGCAGTGATCACATCTACCGGATAACGGTTCTCTGTGGCAACCAGAAAAGCAGGAGCAAGCGGCCTGACCGGTTCAATGAACTCAATTTCCAAGACATTTCCCTCTTTGGTCACCATTTCGGTACGCACCAGACCTCCCATCAGCAGATAAAGGAATTGAACCTGGTCACCCTGCCGAACCACATAATTGCCTTTATCGACTTCCCTCACTTCGGATACCGAACGCTCCAATATCCCATCTATCTCCTCTTTGGACAAATGAAAGAAAAGGGGACAGGAAAATATATTGTAATCAGCCATAACTATTTCATTATTTTGATACAAAATTAGATGATTTTCTTTTGTAAACCGCATAGGAGGATAAAATCCGGCAGGGTGTAACCACGGTTACACTTTTTGTCATGATGGGCCGATACCTTTGCAGTAAACAATTACACAAATCAATCTTACGAAATAATATGGAAAAAATGTTTTGCTATCAGTGCCAGGAGACGAGTAAGAACAAAGGTTGCACCATACAGGGTGTTTGCGGGAAAACAGCCGATGTGGCCAACCTGCAGGACCTGTTGATGTTCCTTTGTAAAGGCATCTCCCACTACACTGTTCGCTTAAGGAAGTTGGGGATTGAGATTCCCCAGATCAACAAGTTCATTACCGATAGTCTCTTCATGACCATTACCAATGCCAATTTCGACAAAAGCCGGTTTATCACACGTATCTTAATGGCTTATGAAATGCGGAATGCCGCTGAAGAGCGGTTACTCTCCGCAGGGGGGAGTAGGGCCGGAATTACTTTTGACGGAGCCTTCTGGAGAGGAGACACTGAAGAAGAGATGGCAGAAAAAGCAGTGGAGACAACCATTCTCACTACCGAAAATGAAGATATCCGTTCACTCCGTGAATTGACTATATACGGATTAAAAGGGATGGCTGCCTATGCCGAACATGCATTTAACCTGGGTTATGAAGAGAATGAAATTTACGGTTTTATGCAGCGGGCACTGGTAGATGTGACCAACGATTCACTGAGTGCAGAGGAATTGACAGGGTTGGTACTGGAAACCGGGAAGTACGGTGTACAGGTAATGGCGTTATTGGACAAGGCCAACACTTCGAGCTACGGTCATCCGGAAATCACGAAAGTCAGTTTAGGCGTTCGTAACAACCCCGGCATTTTGATTAGCGGGCACGACATGAAAGATATGGAAGAACTGCTGAAGCAAACCGGGGGAACCGGCGTAGATGTCTATACCCATAGCGAAATGTTGCCGGCCAACTATTACCCGGCATTCAAGAAATATAGCCATTTTGTAGGTAATTACGGTAGTTCATGGTGGCATCAGATTGAAGATTTTGAGAATTTCAATGGCCCGATCCTTTTCACTACCAACTGTATCGTACCTCCCAGAAAAAATTCCACTTACGGAGATAGGGTGTATACTACAGGGGCTTCCGGGTTCGAAGGATTCAAACATATTGAAGACCGTAAGGACGGACAGCCCAAAGATTTTTCCGCGCTGATCGAACATGCGAAAAAGTGTGCTCCTCCCACAGAAATGGAGAGCGGAGAGATTATCGGCGGATTTGCCCATAACCAGGTCATTGCATTGGCCGACAAAGTGGTGGATGCCGTAAAGACAGGTGCTATCCGCAAGTTCTTCGTGATGGGAGGTTGCGACGGGCGTTTAAAAGGACGCAATTATTATACCGAATTTGCAGAGAAACTACCCAAAGATACGGTAATCCTTACCGCCGGATGCGCGAAATACCGTTACAACAAACTGCCGTTGGGTGATATCAATGGTATACCACGTGTATTGGATGCCGGACAATGTAACGACAGCTACTCGTTGATAAAGATTGCATTGGCGTTGAAAGAAGCCTTCGGCCTCGACGATTTGAACGATCTTCCCATCGCCTACAATATCGCATGGTATGAACAGAAAGCGGTGATCGTGCTGCTGGCGCTTCTTTCACTCGGAGTGAAAAATATCCATTTAGGCCCCACCTTGCCTGCATTTCTCTCGCCAAATGTGGTCAACGTATTGGTCAACAATTTCGGAATAGCAGGTATCACCACTGTGGATGAAGATATGAAAGCACTGTTAAATGCATGACAATAAGGCAAAATTGATTGTAAAAAAACCGGCTCCTAACAAAGCCGGTTTTTTCTAATAAATCTATTCACATATTTGTGAATTCAATAATCTCTAACTATTTCGTATCTGGTAAATTAATATCCCGGATTCTGTTCTATCAGGTTATTGCTACCCATAGCTTGTTCGGGAATCGGGAAACGGTTGAAGTGAACCTTATCCGGGCCATCGGCCGGATGATCCCACCACGACTCAGTGGTGTATTTATTCCAACGAATAAGATCGGTGCGACGACGTCCTTCGCCGATGAATTCAATCATCCACTCATCCAACATACGCCATTCATCAAGATTCGAAGCGGTTACAGGGTCAGGATCTCCATCAGGGAAATAGCGCTTACGAACTTCATTGATCAACACAGCTGCCCCGGCTTTATCGCCCGCACGCATCTTGCACTCTGCCAACATATAATAGGCTTCAGCCAGGCGAAAAACAGGAATGTCCGGATTACCTTTATATGTTTTTTCGGAGAGCCAGGGTATCGGCGAAAATTTAGCCAGACGCACTCCTGAGTTTTCTTCTCCCCAACGAGCTCCTTCTTTTCCATGATCGGCTTCGGCTCCCGTCTGTGGAATGATACGGGCTATCTGGTCAACAAGCACAACCACATCCGTAGGCTTGATCTGCCGGTTTCCACCATGACACACCTTCCCTGTAACAGGGTTGACCAGTTCACCGAAGTAAAACATTCCTCGCCACTTACCTCCGCCCTCGTAGGCGTTGAGTTGCTTACGTACATCTGACTCATGAAACTTGGCAAAAGGACTTCCTAACCGATAAGTTCCTTTTGGACTGGGATCATTATTTCCATATAAATAGGACTTCCCGTTGACATCGAGCGAAGGAACCAAACAGTAACCGTTATTACGATTACCTATTTCTCCGTTATCCCAATATTCATTCATACCATAGTGGGCGGAATGGACTCCAACGCTCCGCTCACTTTGAGCGTTATGGCTAGGAACTGACCAAATAATCTCGGTCGACCGATCATTATTAAATCCGAAAATTTCCGTCCAATCATCTTCCAGTTTGTAAGAACCATAAGTACCGTCAATAATTGCCTGACAAAGGACAGCGGCTTCGGCAAATTTATCCTGACGAATATAGGAGCCTGCATTAAAGTAAAGCCGTGCCAGCATCAGGGCTGATGCCGCCTGATTGATGCTGCCGGTTTCCATCGCACCCAATTCTGTTTTTTTGGGTAATTTTGGTAATGCTTCTTTCAGTAGGCCTTCGATAAACTCGAATGTTTGTACATCGGTAGCACGTGGTTGCAGGTCTCCCTGGTTAGAAGTATACAACGGTACACCCCCAAAAAGATCCAGACCATGCAGATAAAAGAAAGCTGCCAGCGACTGAAGTTGCATCAAAATAGCATCACGGCCCCCCTCGGGAAACTTCAACGCCTCGAAATCCACATACTGGTCAATGTCATCCTTGGCACTCCAGGTTTGAGCCACCCCCATTGAAAAAGCACGCCATGCGTCATTCACACCGGGAGTAGTGGGTGTGAAGTCATGATGGTACATACGCAGGTATGCACCACCGTCATACCAGTCGTTATAGCGCGACGGGACAAGCATCTCATCTGTTGTAAACTCCTGAAGCCTGACCAAAGTAGAGTGTGCCTGATGGTCGGCCATAGCCCATGCCCAGTGGGTAAAAGGACGTCCCATACGCTGATAGACTTTCTCCTGAGTATCAAAAAATAATTCAGGGGTAGATTGCGAGAAATATTCCGGCTCTACACTACATGCCTGCAAAAGAACAGAAACTACCATTACCGTTGCGGCTATTATATATAATTTATACTTTTTCATTGTTACACGTTTAGAAATTCAATTGAAGACCAAAGGTAAATGTTCGAGTCTGGGGATAAATATTGCTTTTCTTTTCGATGCCGGCATCCCAACCGGTGATATCGACTTCAGGGTTCAAACCGGGGTACTTCGTCAATGTAAACAGGTTATTTCCTGTAAAATACAGTTTGATATTTTCCATCAACTTGGTATATTTTTGCATAGGTAAAGTATAGCCCAGCGTAAGGTTCTGAAGTTTCAGGAAAGTACCGTTGTAGAGGAAATAATCAGAAGGCGACGGGCGTCCGGTAATTTTGGCATTCTTTTCAATAGCATCGTAAAGCATATTGCCTTGCACAACATTCCGTAATCCGTATTCCAATTCAATGGCGTTGTAGATAGTATAATCGATCCAGCTTGTAAAAGTAGCGTTTAACGACCAATTTTTATAACTTAGGTTATGTGTCCATCCGGCCATGAGAACCGGCATAAAGCTTTTCTGATAAACGCGGTCATCTACTTTACCGTCATCAGAGTTAATCACATTATTATCCTTGTCATATATCTGTAATTTCCCGTCATCGCTGATACCGGCATACCGGTAGAGGAAGAAACTACCTATTTCCACATTTTCTTCGATACGGTGCGCGTACTCTACCCAGTTATTGATATAACCACCGTTGATATAGGTCTGGTCACCCCAGAGTGAACCGATAAAGGTCTTGTTGTGGCTCAGGTTCAACGACGTATTGTAGTTCCAGTTGTTCGAGCGCACGATATCGGCGCCCACTTCGAGTTCCCAGCCACGGTTCTCCATCGTACCGATGTTCTTGTACATCACCGATTCAGTGTTGGGAGGTTGGGGTACCTCCACATTATAGATCAATCCTTGTATGGAGCGCCGATACAGGTCAAACTTACCGTAGAAACGATTGTCCAGTACCGAAAAATCAAGTCCCAGATTCCACTCGTGCTTTTCTTCCCATCCGAGCATATCGTTCACATTTTTGGTCACACCATAAGAATAGGCCCAAGTACCGTTGGGTAATAACCAGCGTGTATCGGAACCATACATTTTAGCTGCATAATCAGCGGGGAAACCTTCATTACCCGTCACACCATAAGCAAGACGGAGTTTAAGGTCGTTCACCCACGATACATCTTGCATAAAATTTTCTCTGGACAATCGCCATCCGGCAGAAGCCGACCAAAAAGTTCCCCAGCGGTTCTTCATTGCGAACTTACTTGAACCTTCCCGCCGTATGGAAGCAGTAGCCATATATTTGTCTTCATAAGAATAGTTAAGACGGCCGAAATAGGCGGCAAGACGCTGAGTAATCCCTTTTTCCGACTTCATTTCAGCATTACCTTCTTTCAAGCGCGATCCTTCTCCGATATTCCAGAATTTGACAAGATCGTTCGTAAAATGGGCATTTTTCATCGAAAAATTTTCATTGTTCCGTTCGTAATAGCTATAACCGGCTACGGCATTGACTGTATGCGGCCCAAATTCATTGATATAGGAAAGATAACCGTCGGTATTCAGCAATTCGGTTTTGCTGAATTCCAGTTCAGCCCATCCTTTACGACCTGCCCGCAACTCTTCGCGGGAAAACATTGAGCGATAAAAATGCTTTTCCCATTGCCGGTTTTCATAGGCTAAGGTATGTTGATACGATAAGCCTCTGACAGGCAGAATGTTCAATTTAAGAGACACATCAGGACGAAACCATTTATCCAACCCTTCATCGGTGCGAAGCGCCGCTTCACCAATCTCGTTCATCTCGGTATTGTCACCTGTCGTCCAGATATTCCATCCTGTTTGGCTCTCGGGATCACGCACAGCCTGGGTCGGATTGGCACGCATGATACCTTCAATGGAAGGTTTATTTTGGTCCCGCTTTGCCTGCCGGTAGTTCACATGCGTAGAAATGTCCAGCCAGCCATCGAGTACCTTGAATTCTGAGTTGATACGCCCTGCATAGTCCTGGCGTTCGTCACCCCTTAAAACACCCTTGTTCTCATCGTACATCACAGAAGCAAAGAAACGGGCAGTTTCCATCCCACCTTGCAGGGTTACAACATGCCGGTGCGAAGTAGGGTTATCACTCATGGCTTCGTCCCACCAATCCGTGTTGTGCCCTTCGTCATTCTTGGCTCCTTCATAAGTGGTAATATAGTCGGCGGCATTAAGCAGATCGGGTTTGCCGAATGCTTTTTTGAAAAGCACCTCACTGGTATAACTCAATCGTACCTTACCGGGATTAGCCCTTTTGGTGGTGATCAGGATCACGCCTCCGGTAGCTCTTGTACCGTAGATGGCGCCGGCCGAAGCATCTTTCAGTACGTCGATGGATTGTATCTCCTCGGGCGAAAGAGTACGGATGTCACCGCCCGGCATACCATCAATGACGATCAGCGGTTCACGCGAGGTATTGATCGACGCCATACCACGTAACTGAAAAGTGTTGCCCGAGTTGGGACTTGTAGTTCCCGACATCACTAAACCGGCAACCTTTCCTTGCAGGGCTGTCGCAATGGATGATCCCCCTACTCCCTGAGGAAGATCGCTTGCTGACAAAGAAGTAATAGAACTCGTTACCTGTTTTTTCTGCATCGTTCCGTAACCTACCACCACAACCTCTTCCAATCCTTTCGTATCTTCCTGTAAAATGATATTAAGAGAAGTTTTACCTGCTGTGGAAATTTCCAACGTAAGATAACCGATATAGGATATTTGTAATATAGCGTTGTTGTCCACATTAAGCGTGAATTTCCCATCAATATCGGTAACTGTTCCGTTTGTTGTTCCTTTTTCGACAACATTGGCTCCAATAATGGATTCACCGGAAATGTCAGAAACTGTACCGGTAATTTGTACCTTTTGTTGCTGTACAATATTTTCAATAATTGTATCCGGGGCTTTTTTTATTATGTAGATTGAACGGTCGGAAACAAAATAAGTATTACCGGTTGCACTGAGCACTTCGTTTAGAATATCCGCAACTGTCTCGTTATTGGCATCTATCGAAACTTTTCTGTTCGTATCGAGAATATCGTCCTGATAAAAGAAAATAAATTCACTGTTCCTTTCTATTTCGGACAAAACCTGTTTAACCGTCTTGTTTTTCAGATTAAGGGAAATCTTTGTTGATTGGGAATAACTGTTATTTGAGGAACAGATACCAATACCTAATGCAAGGTATAAAAATATTAACCTCATAATTAAGCATGCTCTCCTAATATTAGCTTTTTTTAAACTAATGTGTTCATTTTTTGTCATACATTTGTAATGATTTGAATTTGAAACTTTAACTGGTTTTACATTTAAATTCTGACCGGATGATACTGCACCTATCGTCTGGTCACTCTTTTTTCAGAAGTCAGATTTTCTTCATAGGCGTTTTCTTTTAAAATTTAGGATTTTACATTTATTATATAGCTTCCACTGATATTTTGCCTGTATTTAATAGGCAATGCACGGGATAGTTCATCAAACAGCTTGTTCAGATCATCTTTCAGGTCGAGTTTTCCGGAACATTTCAATCCAGCTATGGCGTCATCGCATTCTATCTTTATACCGTAATACCGTTCAAGACGGGTAACGATGTTTCTCAGTTTTTCACTTTCAAACTGGTATAATCCTTGCGCCCATAAGATATAGATACTTGCATCTACATTTTCAACGGAGTAGGAGTTCTCCTGATCAGAATACATCTGATTAGGGCTTAAGATTATTTTCTTGTTATGTGCGTTGGAAGAAACGCTTACCGAGCCGGATAACAGAACAACACTGTTTGCCTTATCGGCTTCATATGCCGACACATTGAACTTCGTACCCAATACCTCGATATCCAACTGACTCGTTTTTATTATAAACGGGCGTTTCTTATCTTCGAAAACCTCTACATAGATTTCCCCATCCACATAAATCTCTCTTTTTCCTTTGGTGAATTCAGCAGGATATACAATCCTGCTGCCCGCATTCACCCATGCTTTTGTCCCGTCGGAGAAAGTTATGACGGAACGTTTCCCATAAGGTGTGATCAACTGGTTATATGGAGCCGACTCTTCCTTTAGAATAAGATTGTCATCAGCTTTTATCCCATCTTCTTCGTATTGGATGGAAGATTCCTTATTGTTTAAAACGACAGTGTTGTTTTCCGACAGGATCAGTTTAGTGTCGGACGAATAGAAATCGCTATTGTCAGGTAATGTCCGGGCAAAGGTTGAAATATCTTGCACATTATAGTCTTTGTTGAAGAGAAGTAGCAGGGATATGATGATGGTAACACTCGCGGCTATGGCGGATATGCTCAAAACAATACGCTTTGATTTTTTTCTTTTCTTTTTATAACGGATCTGGTTTTGTAATGAAATTATGCACTCTGATATTTCCGGGTCGGACATACTGAAATCATTGAACCGGATATTGTCCTTATACAGGATAATAGCCTCTTCTATCGGCAATGTCAGAAACGGATACTTTTCAACAACATCGTTCCAGAACAGTATGTCTTCTTCACCGTTGAAGAGCTGCCACCTGATAAAATCCTTGTCTTTAAGGAAATCTGCTGCGGTATGGTTTTTATATTTATCTACCTGCATTTATCCCGTCTATTTTCTATATATACAAACGGAATAATTTTTTATACCCATTTTTTCAAAAAAAATAAAAATTAAGAAAAGATCAGCATAAATAAACAGATTAATAATAGTTGTTCGTCGTCCCTCAACCGTTTCAAAGAACGGGAAATCAGCTTCCGGGCGGCATGTGGTGTCATGTCCATTATTTCGGCAATTTCCTCATATTCCAGTTCCTGCATAAAACGGAGATAAATGGCCTCTTTTTGCCGGGCGGTGAGTTTCGAAAGGAGGTCATCTATTTGCCGCTTAATAATAGTGCGGTCTTCTTCATCGATGATCCGATCCAGTACCGTTGTCGTAATAGAAAAACCCAGAACTTCCTCGGAAATACCGGTCGTAATTGAAACAGCTTTGGATTTGTAGATGTTGTAAAGCCTGTTTTTGAGGGATTTCAGTAAAAAATACTTTAAATGATCAATGGAAGAAAAATCTTTTTCCTCGAAATATATTTTCAGGAATATATCCTGAACGGTATCCTTTACGACTTCTTTTTCCCCTCCCAAGCTTATTCCGTAAGCATACAAATCATTTATATAAAATTGATAAAAAAAGGAAAATGCATGATCATCCCTTTCCTTGAATTTTGTGAATAAGCTGGTATGATCGGGAGCAGAAACGTTCATAATGCGGTGTGATTTGCATGCATATCATATGCAAATGTACACAAAATAGTGGGTTACCAAAACACTTTTTGTGCTTTCATTTCCAAAATATAAACTAAATCCTTTACAGAACAATAGAGAAAAGTGTGTTTTTGTTGCGATATTTTGAGAGAAAAGTGCACTATTAACTGGCAATAATTAGGAGAAAGCAGATAGGTTCCCAAATTATATTAAAATAAGCTAAACAACAATTTATGTAACTTCGGTTACAATTTATACTGGCTCTAAATAGTATTTTTGTAAGTAACGTAAGACATTTTTATCAAATCCAAGAATATAGACGGGATCTTTCCGGTAAATACAACAGTATGAAAATGTCCGGCACAAAAAACAAATAAAAAAACAGAGATTATGGCAACATACGAAAAATCAAAAGTCATCGCCCTCGAAGAATCGATAGATTACGCTTCCGGCGGAATAGTCAGTAAACAAGTTACAAAAAACAAAGTCGGGAACATCACTATCTTCTCTTTCGATAAAGACCAGGGACTGACGGAACATACCGCAAACTACGACGCTTTTGTACAGATACTGGATGGTGAAGCAGAAATACGGATCGGCGGCACCCCCCATCTTCTGAAGAAAGGAGACTGCATTATTATGCCGGCTAACATATCGCATGCCCTTACAGCCGTGGAGAGATTCAAGATGCTACTCACCATGATCCGCGGGGAGGAATAGAATATGAGCGAATTCATCAACAACTCAACGCAGCGCAAAGAGATGCTGCGTCATCTCCTTCTCAGGCTACATGAAGGAGATAATCCCGAAATACTGCGCCAACGATTGATCGAAGTGTTGAAAAGTATCCCCTATCACGAAGTGGTAGAGGTGGAACAGGAACTGATCAACAGTAACGCACTGACAGCAGAGGAAATACTCGAGTTTTGCGACCTCCATACAGCCGTACTCGATGGGAGTATTGACCTGCAAGGAGCAAAACAGATACCTCCCGGACATCCTGTAGATACTTTCAAGAAAGAGAATATCGCTATCCGCCAACAGATCGAGGCATACGGGGAAGTAAAGAAAAAGATTGAGAATATCTATGATGCAGAAGTACCTGGATATGTACTCCAACTTCGGACTATCTTTAACAATTTCTCCGATATCGACAAGCACTACAAACGGAAAGAGTACCAGCTTTTCCCGTTCCTGGAGAAGCATTTAATCACCGGTCCTCCCAAAGTGATGTGGGGCAAACATGATGAAACGCGTGAATTGCTAAAAAATTCGCATGAGGCACTCGCATCGTCTATCTCCAGTGCAGAGGAGTTGAGATCAATAGTACAATTAGTGCTCGACCACACGGTAGAGATGATTGCCGGGATGATCATGAAAGAGGAAGAGATTCTCCTACCGATGTCGATGGATACCCTTACCGAAGATGAATGGTACAAGATATATCAGGAAACACCTGAATTCGGTTATTGCCTGATCGACCCGGAGGACGAATGGGTTCCGGGCGGTATGAAAGTAGAAAAACAGGAGTTTGTGACGGCAGATGCCATCCGTCTCTCTTCAGGAGCATTCAATCTGGAAGAGTTAGAGGCATTGTTCCTGCACCTTCCCATCGACATCACCTTTGTGGATAAAAACGACAAGGTACGTTTCTTCTCACACAGTCCCAACCGCGTCTTTGAACGTAACCGATCTATCATCGGGCGCGATGTACGGATGTGCCACCCGCCCGGCAGCGTGCATGTAGTGGAGCAAATCCTCACCGATTTCAAAAGCGGGAAAGAGAACAAGGCAGTTTTTTGGATGTCTAACTTCCAGGGACGCTTTATTTACATCGAATATTCCGCCGTCCGCGGGAAAGAAGGCGAATACCTCGGCGTAGTGGAAGTGACGCAGGATATCACTACCATGCGGAAATTGGAAGGTGACCAACGTTTGTTATCGTATGAGCAGAGATAGAATAGAGATCACACCCGATACAAAGGTTGCGGAATTATTGAAGAATTATCCCGAACTGGAAAGGACGATTCTTCAGTTCTCACCCGCCTTTGCGGCATTAAAAAATCCGGTGTTGCGCAGAACAGTGGCAAAAGTGACTTCACTGCAACAGGCTGCCAAAGTGGGTAATATGGATGTCGTGGATATGGTGAACACACTGCGGAAAGAAGCCGGAATGTCCTCACTGGAAGAAATTTTTTGTCCTGAAGGAGGAGAGGCTTCCGTTCCTGTATCAGAGCATGGCCCCGAAACGCCCGTAAAATTCACATTGGATGTACGCCCAATTATAGAAGCGGGTGATCATCCCAAAGATATGGTTGTTGCACAGGCTGAAAAATTGTCACCCGGCGAATGTATGGAACTGGTCTCGCCCTTCCCTCCGGTTCCGCTTATCAACCTGCTTCAAAATAAAGGATTCAAGGTCACTATGCTTGCGCCGGAAGACGGAATAGTAAGAACTTTTGTAAAACGGTAAACAAAATAGTCCTGTTATCTAAATTAAGTAAATAGATTATCTTATAGTCACTTCAAAAAAAATGAGAGACGGTCATTGGCCGTCTCTCATTCATTATATAAAGTTCTTAAATCTTACAGATTCGGATTTACGCTGTTCCACTGATCTACCGCCGGGATAATACCCATGGCAATCACTTCGTCGCGCAGTTTCACCAGGTGTCCATAGCTCTGTTTCAATTCAGCAATTTCAGCATCGGTACCTTTCACTTCACCGAATGAAACACCATCCTTATCAAGCGTAGTTTCCATCGCCATCATAATATGTTCAAATCCGGGGATGTTTACATAGCATCCTGACGGCCAACGAAAAGATTCACCGCCCATGGTGGCACGGATCATCTCAACAGAAGTGTAGGAAGGGCTCTGGAAAGAAGAACGGCCGCGCAGTTTGATGATATTAGCTCCACCTTTGGTTACGCGTGTTTTCAGTTCAGCCCATGCTTCATTAGAAAGAGCGTCTGTTCCAATGAGATCTGTCAGCGGTTTGCCATCTACTTTGGCAGTAGAAGCGAAAACAGCCATTTGTTCGCCATGGCCGCCATAAGTGCGGGCACCGGTTACTTTGCTCTGTTCAACTCCGAAATGTTTAGCCAGTTCGCTTTGCAGACGGGTGCTGTCCAATGCGGCCAAAGTAGTCACCTGCGACGGTTTCAGACCTGAATAGATCAGGGCAACCAGTCCGGTAATATCAGCCGGGTTGAAGATGATGGTCAGATGTTTCAGATCGGGGCAATATGCCTTGATATCTTTCCCAAGTTGGGCAGCGATTTCCGCATTGCCTTTCAGCAGGTCTTCACGGGTCATACCGTCCTTACGGGGTGCACCACCTGAAGAGATCATGTACTTGGAACCGGTAAAAGCTTCTTTCACATCTGTGGAGTAGGTGAAGTTCACTCCTTCGAAGCCACAATGGCGCATCTCTTCTACTACCCCTTCGAGGCCCAAAGCAAACGGGTCATAAAGGCAGATATTGGGTGTTAAACGCATCATGGCAGCTGTTTGCACCATATTGGAACCGATCATACCGGCAGCTCCTACAATCGTTAATTTGTCGTTCGTCAGAAAGCTCATAATTGATTTATATTTGAATGTTAATAATACGTCCTGATACAAGTGTGATTTGAGGCTTCAAATATACAAAATATTGCCGTATCAGGAGGCATACCAACTAATAATAAACGCTAAAAGAGACGGGTTACAACAAGCTCCATGCTGCCGTTAAACCGGCCATCACGATCGCCACCATACTCATCAGCTTGATAAGGATATTGAGGGAGGGGCCGGAAGTATCTTTAAAAGGATCACCCACAGTATCACCCACCACAGTGGCCTTATGCGCTTCGCTTCCTTTTCCGCCCAAATGACCCTCTTCGATATATTTCTTGGCATTATCCCAGGCTCCACCTGAATTGGCCATAAAGACGGCAAGTACGAAACCGGCACCCAAACCGCCTGCCAGTAGTCCCATTACTCCGGCTACGCCAAAAATCAAACCGGTCAATATGGGTATGATAATGGCCAACAGCGAAGGCAACAACATCTCCCGCTGTGCCCCCTTGGTAGAGATAGCCACACAGCGTGCATAGTCGGGCGTAGTCTCTCCTGTCATTATCCCTTTTATTTCACGAAACTGGCGACGTACTTCTTCCACCATTTTTTGTGCCGCCCTGCCTACAGCATTCATCGTGAGTCCACAGAAAAGGAAAGCCATCATTGATCCAAGGAAAATACCTGCAAGTACTTTCGGATTCATCAATGTAACCTGGAAATAGTTCATAAAATCCACAAAACTGGCTTTTGTCACCTCCACTGTGTCTCCGTTTGCCAATTCAAGCACATCGTTACCCAGGCGAAGCATGCCGATCCTTATCTCTTCCATATAGGATGCCAGTAACGCCAGCCCGGTGAGTGCTGCCGATCCTATGGCAAATCCCTTACCCGTAGCGGCTGTAGTATTTCCCAACGCATCCAGTGCGTCGGTACGCTTTCTCACTTCCGGCTCCAGTCCGCTCATCTCTGCATTTCCACCGGCATTATCGGCGATAGGCCCATAAGCATCGGTAGCCAGGGTAATTCCCAGTGTGGAGAGCATCCCCACCGCAGCAATGGCGATACCGTATAGTCCCATACTCAGGTTGCCTGCAGAGATCATATTCTCTACATCAAAACCAATAGCGGATAAATAGGAAATCACAATAGCCAATACAATGGTAACTACCGGTATCACCGTAGATATAAACCCTGTTCCCATTCCGGAGATAATTACTGTAGCAGGGCCGGTCTGGGCACTGGCAGCAATACCTCTTGTCGGCTTGTATGAATGTGAAGTGAAATATTCGGTACCCTGTCCGATAATAATTCCGGCAAGGAGACCGGCGATTACAGAGAAAGACAATCCCACCCAGTTACTGAAACCCAGCAGGTACAATATACCGAATGTGGCACCGGCGATCAGGATCGCACTCACATTCACCCCCCGGTTAAGAGAATCCATCAATTGTTTTACAGAAGCATTTTCTTTTGTCCTTACCAAAAAGATCCCAAGAATGGAAAGAAACACACCAATGGCAGCAATAATCATAGGGGCAAATACGGCATTCTTCTGCATCGACGGTACCATTATAAAGGCTGATGCGCCCAAAGCTGCTGTAGAAAGGATAGAGCCGCAATAAGATTCATAGAGGTCGGCACCCATTCCTGCCACGTCTCCCACATTGTCTCCCACATTATCGGCAATGGTAGCCGGATTACGCGGATCATCTTCCGGAATACCAGCCTCTACTTTCCCCACCAGGTCAGCACCCACATCGGCAGCTTTCGTATAGATCCCGCCGCCTACGCGGGCGAACAAGGCTTGCGTAGAAGCCCCCATCCCAAAGGTAAGCATGGTGGTGGTGATCATGATCAACTTATGCCCGGCATCGGCATCCTCCACAAAGTGATCCAGGATCAGGTACCATGCAGAGATATCGAGCAATGCCAACCCCACTACCACAAGCCCCATCACGGCACCCGACCGGAAAGCGACCTGCAGCCCGCTATTCAACGAACGACGTACAGCATTGGCTGTCCTGGCCGATGCATAGGTAGCCGTCTTCATACCGAAGAACCCTGCCAGACCCGAGAAAAAACCACCGGTAAGAAAAGCGAACGGCACCCAGTTGTTTTGTAAGCCAAAAAAGGCCATGACAGCAAAAAGAAGGGCCAGGACAATAAATACCGCTGTCACCACTTTGTACTGTTGTTTCAGGTACGACATGGCTCCCTCTCGAACGTGACGGGCAATGGTCTTCATTTTTTCCGTGCCCTCACTTTCCTTCATCATTCTCTTAAAGAAGTAATAAGCAAAAATCAGTGCCACAACAGAGGCAACTGGTACAAGGTAAAAGTAATTCATAGATTATTAATAGTTTAATGTTATGTTTTTATTCCATAAAACAGGTCACTAAAAATAGGTATTAATGCTATTTGGGACAAAGATACCAAAAAAGAAAAAACAGAAAAGGCATATCTCAAAGATTTCTTGACATTTTACCCTTGTGAGATCATTTTTTTCATAACTTTGTTTGTTTCGTCGCAGGGATTTCCCATCATGACGGATTGTTTCACGGTAATGGATCTGAGCGATCCGGATTCGCACACTAAACAGATTATATCATGGTAAAGAATTTTCTTTTAAAAAGCGATAAAAGCCCGAAAAATGTCCAGATAAAGAAAGACATTATCAATCACTTTATCACTACGGGGAATGACACAATTGCTGAGTTATCCAAAGAGCTCGACCTTAGTGTACCCACTATAACCAAATTTATAGCCGAACTCAAGGATCAGGGATTGATAGCCGAATTCGGCAAGATTCAGACGACCGGCGGGAGACATCCGAGCGTGTATGGATTAAACCCTACTTCCGCTTATTTTGTAGGAGTGGATATGAGCCGGCATCACCTGAACATAGCCCTGATGGACTTTACAGGAAATATAGTTGAATATCAGATGAGTATCCCCTACACTTATGAAAACACAACGGAATCATTCGACCTTCTTTGTGACCATATCCGGGAATTTATCGACAAGACCGGAGATCTCAAAAAAAAGATTCTCAACATTAACCTGAACATTTCAGGCCGTGTAAATCCCGAATCGGGATACAGTTACAGCAGCTTTTATTTCAGTGAAAACCCGATCAGCGAAACACTTACAAAACGGTTAAATTATAATGTAGGCATTGACAATGACACTCGTGCCATGGCTTATGGCGAATATATGAAGGGTGTATCGGAGGGGGAACAGAATGTCATATTTGTAAATATTTCCTGGGGATTAGGTATCGGTATTATTATCGACGGGAAGCCTTATTACGGGAAATCAGGTTTTTCCGGTGAATTCGGCCATTTTCCGATTTTCGAGAATGAAATTCTCTGTCATTGCGGGAAAAAAGGATGCCTCGAAACAGAAGCATCCGGTTTAGCAATACACAGAATGGTGATGGAACGTATCTCGAAAGGAGAAAGCACTCTCCTCACAGAGCAGATAAAAGATATCAATAAACTCACCCTTACCGACATTATCAAGGCTACCAACATGGAAGATCCTCTCTGCATCGAGATCGTGGAGGAGGTGGGGTATAAATTGGGTAAATATATTGCCGGCCTCATCAATATCTTCAATCCGGAGCTGGTAATTATTGGCGGACAAGTAGCCGAAACAGAAGGATTTATCATGCTACCCATACGGAGTTCCATCAGAAAACACTCCTTGAATCTGGTCAATAAAGACACCCGGATCGTGACATCAAAACTGAAGAACAAGGCCGGGATCATCGGTGCCTGCATGATTGCCCGAAGCCGCCTGTTTAACGAATAAGTTCAATTACATTAGACTATTTCTCGCAATGGCATAGCTCAAGCAAGCTTGGCTCTGCTCATATTGCTTAACGAAATAGTTCCAACTCTTCTATCAGATGGCCGGCTCCTGCGAACTTATCGATCACAAAAAGCACATACCGGATATCTACGATGATACTTCTCTGGTAATCGGGTAAATACTGTATATCCCCTCCTACTCCTTCCCAGTTCCGGTCGAAATTGAGACCAATCAATTCTCCTTTGCCGTTCAACACAGGGCTTCCGGAATTGCCTCCTGTAGTATGAGTGGTAGCTGCAAAATTAACCGGCATATTACCATCAGACAGGGCATAATTCCCAAAATCCTTTTCCCGGTAAAGAGTTTTCAACTTTTCTGCCACCACAAACTCCCAGTTATCGGGATCCTCTTTTTCCATCACACCTTTCAAAGTGGTCTGGTGAGCATAAGTGACTGCATCACGCGGATGGTAGCCTTTCACCTGTCCGTATGTCAAACGCAGTGTCAGATTAGCATCAGGAAAATGGGTATAGGGCCCATCCATGGCCAGAATGCCTTCCAGATAGGTACGGCGTGCCAACGAAAACGGCACATCATAATTACTGAGTTGATCACTGAGCGAAAGTGCCTCTTCGGTTACCGAGCGTGCAAACCAAAACATGGGGTCATTTCGCAACTGCTCTAATTTCTCCTTATCGGAGATAAATGCCAAGGGGTCGGAACAAAACGAGTCCCAGTTCTCGTGATTCCCGAACAGGGAATAAGTAAAAATATAATCCACAAACGCCTCCACCTCACCACGGAACCGGGTATAGAGAAAATCGAAGAAAAGGGGTTGCTTTTCCCTTCCAACCAGCCGGGTGTACTCAGTGATCATTGCTGTAGATATCTTTTTATCTACAGCAATATTATAATCTTTATCAGCAAATAAATTATAATCCTGTTCCAATTGTGAAACCGCTCTCTGCATATCTTCCTGAAAACCGGATTGGCTTTTTTGAGCCGTGGCGTTATCCACAGCTTGCAGCAACATATCCCATCCTTTTTGTGGCACATTGGCAAATTCCACTGCCCGTATAATCCCTTCATTGAGCATCCAACTTCTGTAACGGAGATCGGATCTTTCCTGAACCATTCGTTCAATCTCTTTTAAAGCTTCAATATACTGCGGCTTTTTATTCTTTTTCGCCCATTCCGACAGATGATTCTGCTGTTCCAATTTCAATTGCCCAAAATCGCGCATATCAATTGCCCAATTGGTTCCGATAGCATTCTTATAAGCATTGGTGGAGCCGGAATACTTAGCCGCATATTGAATCTTCACTGCCGGGTCGTTCAGCATCTCTTCCAGCATGGCATTCTGGCGTACCTCCCGCATATCGATCCGTACCCGGTTGTCGATATCCCTTCGTTCGGCCACCTCCCACGAAGTATAATACTTGTGGGTTGTACCGGGAAATCCCATGATCATCGCAAAGTCGTCTTCCTCAACTCCTCCGGTGGAAATTTTCAACCACCGTTTCGGTTTTAACGGCACATTCTCGGGCGAGTAATCGGCAGGATTTCCCTTTTTATCGGCATACACACGGAACAATGAGAAATCACCCGTATGACGGGGCCACATCCAGTTATCGGTATCGGCGCCAAACTTGCCGATGGAACTTGGCGGAGCACCTACGAGACGGACGTCTGAATAGATTTTTTTAGTAAACATAAAATACTGGTTACCATTAAAGAATGGTTTTATCTCCACCTCGATACCTGGAGCAGACAAAAGCTCCCCTCCTGCTCTCTCCCGTGCAATGCGGTTAAGATAAGAGGGTGACAGAAAGAAAACAGCATCGGTATCCTGCTCTTTATCTCTTTCGAGGCACTGTTTCACATAATCGGTCACATCTTCCATCCGGTCGATAAAGGTGACAGTCAGCCCGGGGTTAGGAAGTTCCTCGGCTCTTGTCATTGCCCAAAAGCCATCATCCAGATAATTATTCTCTAAAGAACTGTGACTCTGTATCTGTCCATATCCGCAATGATGATTGGTAAGTACCAATCCCTCTGACGAGATTACTTCTCCAGTACACCCTCTTCCAAAAAAGACAACTGCATCTTTCAACGAAATACCATCCGGGTCATAAATATCGTGATCCTCCAGTTCCAAACCGAGTTTTTGCATCTCGGAGAACTTTTGCTGTTTCAACAGATGGAGCATCCACATCCCCTCATCGGCAGATGCGGTAAAGACAAATGAGTAACACAGAGTCAGATATAGTAGTATTTTCTTCATACGATTATTCTCATTGGCATATTTGCACATTAGCCACATTAATTTCCGTTTGGGCCGATAAAGTTAAGAAAAATGTCAATAAGAAGGGTTAACAATGTATGTTTTTCCCTATCTTTGGAGTGTAAGGCTGAAGCTTAATTCTTATAATTCATTGCTTCCAGTTCTAAATTCCTAGTTTTTAGTTCTCATTTCTTATTTCTAAAACAAAATGCATTACGAAACACTTTTCCAGGAAATTCACCGTGAATTACAATCTATAGAAGACACCGGAGAGGCAGCCAATTACATCCCTGAATTAGCGCATATAAATCCCGATCAGTTCGGCGTACATCTTACCACCATCGGAGGTGAAGAATTTGCTTTTGGGGATGCCGAAAAGCGTTTTTCCATTCAGAGTATTGCCAAAGTGTTCACCTTCGTACTTGCTTATTCCCGTATAAAGAGCAGTATCTGGGAACGAACCGGACTGGAACCGGCAGGTACACCCTTCAACTCATTGGTTCAGTTGGAGTATGACAAAGGTATACCGCGTAATCCGTTCATCAACGCCGGCGCCATTGTAATTTGCGATATTCTTGCAAGTGAGTTGGCCTCTCCCAAAGAAAATATACTTTCGTTTATCCAACGGATAGCAGGTGTAAACAGTATCGATTATAATCCCAAAGTAGCTTTATCGGAGAAAAAAACGGGTTACAGAAACTATGCCTTGGTCAATCTTATGAAATCATTCGGAAATATCAAAAATGACATTGACAGGGTGATGGATATATATTTTCATATCTGTTCGATAGAAATGAGCTGTAAGGAACTCTCTCAGTCATTCCTTTTTCTTGCCAACAACGGAATTGTCCCTTATTCAGGCGAACAGATACTCTCTGTGAGCCGTACCAAAAGGGTCAACGCTCTTATGCAGACTTGCGGATTTTATGATGAAGCGGGCGAATTCACCTTTAAAGTCGGCCTACCCGGAAAAAGCGGTGTGGGGGGAGGCATCGTAGCCGTCCATCCTGGAAAATATGCCATTACGGTATGGAGTCCCCGCCTCAACAAAAAAGGAAATTCATACATGGGTATGCTGTTTCTGGAAGAATTCACCACCAAAACCAGCTCTTCTATATTTTAATGGAAAGAAGTGTGATTTACTCAACTCTCAAAAATAGGAATAGTTAATGTATGCAACTAAATTTACATGCGAGAGTTAAGAGATTTATCAATTCTTAAATTTACAAAAAAGGACAGTGAATCATTGGGCTTTAACCTGAAAAGGGTTATTTTTGCGGTCGATTGGAAAATAAGCACTTAGATGAAGATAAACTTAAAGGAACGAACTCCACAGCTGATTGCCGTAATAGGTGTACTCGTCATAGTGATGGCTATTCTCATCGGATTCCTCATTACCAGGAATACACAGATGAGTGAAATGCAGGAACAATTCACCATCGACAAACAGGAACTGGAAGATGAATACGAAGCTATTTCACTGCAATACGAAGGGTTCAAGTTCAGTGTCCAGAACGATTCCCTGTTGTATAAACTGGAGAATGAACAAGCCAAGGTACTTCGTTTACAGGAAGAGCTCCGCATGACCAAAGCAAGTGACCAAGCCGAGATCAAACGGTTAAAAGATGAACTGGCCACATTGCGCAAAATTCTTCGTTCTTATGTACAACAAATTGATTCACTCAACAGGCTGAATGAACAACTTCGTGCTGAAAACCGACAGATTACCGATCAATACCAAAAAACCACACAGACCCTCAGAAAGGTATCCCAGGAGCGGGAGCAACTCTCAGAGAGGGTATCGCTGGCAGCGCAATTGGTAGCCACTAACATTAATGCCAAAGCGGTAAACGACAGAGGCAGGGAACAGACGCGTCTGAGCCGAAGCACACAATTCGTAGTATCCTTTACTATCGCCCGCAATATCACCGCCGAACCGGGTGAACGTACCGTCTACGCCCGCATAATGACACCCGACGGATCAGTCCTTTCAAAAAGTCCATCCAACACTTTTCCTTATGAAAACGGGAATATTCTCTTTTCCATAAGACGAATTGTGGAATATGGCGGGGAAGAGATACCTGTCACTATGTACTGGGATATTGAGGAATTCCTTATGCCCGGCACTTATAAAGTCGATATTTTTGCCGATGGACATCATATCGGCACGCATGGGTTCGAGATGAAAGATTAGTATTTTATATCGTTTTAACTTTCAGATAATCTTCTTTAACAGGAAGTCATGCAGCATTTCCGGAATACAGGCATCTATATTAGTAATTAGACCCTTTCCGGCAATAACAATGAGTTGATGAAGAATACTTCCTGTTTTATACCTTTGTGTATACTATTCGGATTAATCGTAACGGAAATAGCTGCACAGGATTTGAATGATGAAATGAAAAAAAGACTTCGTCAGTCACTCATTACGCCTGAAAATCAACCGGAACAACAACCTCTTCAACACAATCCTCAATTCCAACATGAGCAAAGCAATGATATTCTTAAAGTATCACCCTTCACCAAACTACCCACAAAAGGAGACCGGATCCAATTACTTAATCCTCCCGAAAACTACAAAATAGAGATAAACACGACTGTCACCAACTCCACCCCTATCGGGGTACGTCCACGGGGATCGGTAAGATATGAGTTCGTGGGTAAAAACATGCAGATGATTCCTACTGCGGGAACCAGACCACCTTCAGCTACGTTTGATAATGGCCCCATCCGAAAAAAACATAAAAGAAAGGCCAATATCCTTAAAGCGTTGGAAAAATAATAATAAAGGGTCTTACAAACAAGGTATCAAGGGTGTTATGAAGAACCCTTGCATAAGGGTTAAATCCAATTCTTTATTGCAGCATCTCCAGAAAAGTTCGCTCATCGATAACCTTGACTCCCAATTTCTGTGCCTTCTCTAACTTGGCCGGCCCCATATTCTCCCCGGCAAGGATATAGTCGGTGTTTTTCGATACCGAACCGCTATTCTTCCCACTGTTTTGCAGGATCATCGCTTTATACTCGTCTCGTGAATGGAGCTCAAATGTTCCACTTATCACAATAGTAAGTCCTTTCAATTTATCGGTTTTGGCCGCCAATGCCTCTTCGCTCAATGAAAACTGTAAACCATATTGCCGTAACCGTTGAACGAAATTGGAATAGAGAGGATTGGCAAAGTAAGTGGTCACACTTCGGGCGATCCGCTCGCCAATTTCATCCACAGTAACCAGTTGCTCCACGGTTGCCTGGGCCAATTGATCAATATTCGGAAACGCCTGTGCCAGTTTTTGCGCTACAGTCTCTCCCACAAATCGAATCCCCAGAGCGTAAAGAACCCGTTCATAGGGCACCGATTTCGATCTTTCTATACTTTCCAATAGATTATTGGCACTGGTCTCACCCCACCGTTCCAGACCGGCAAGATCGTCAAACTTCAACAGATAGAGATCACCAGCATCATGGATCAATCCTTTATCATAAAGCAGATTGATGGTTTCCGGTCCAATAGTGATATCCATAGCCTTACGGGTAACAAAATGTTCTATTCGCCCCTTTATTTGTGTAGGGCATCCATCGTTGTTAGGACAGTAATAAACTGCTTCATCCTCATTACGGACTAAAGTTGTTCCACAATCGGGGCATTTGCGTGTAAAAGTGACCTTATCACCCAATAAAAAACGAGCTTCCTTATCTACGCCGGTAATTTTAGGAATGATTTCCCCTCCTTTCTCCACGTAGACTATATCACCAATATGCAGGTCAAGGGCAAGAATCGCATCTTCATTATAAAGAGAAGCCCTTTTCACGGTGGTACCGGACAACAGCACCGGTTCGAGATTGGCCACAGGCGTAACAGCACCGGTACGCCCTACCTGATAGGAAACCGACTCCAATCGTGTAACTGCCTGTTCAGCGTTAAATTTAAAAGCAATAGACCACCGGGGAAATTTGGAGGTAGCTCCCAGGTTTCGTTGCTGTACAAGTGAGTCCACTTTCAGCACAACTCCATCGGTAATCACCGGTAGAGTCTTACGTGCAACATCCCACTCTTTCAGATAAGCAAAGATCTCCTCCAGGGTACTGCATTTTCTCATAGTATCTGACACATTCAGGCCCCATTTTCGTGCCAGAATCATATTTTCAAAATGACTTCGCGATGGCAGTGAATCTCCTAACATCGAATAGATATAGGATTCCAGTTTCCGGGAAGCCACCACCCGGGAATCCTGCATCTTCAGTGTACCCGATGCGGCATTACGCGGATTGGCGAACAGTGGCTCTTCCTGTTCCGCCCTTTCTTTATTCAGTGCATCGAAAGAACTCCAAGGCATCAATATCTCACCCCGAACCTCAATATAAGGCGGTACATCATCTCCTTTCAACACCAATGGTATATTGCGGATAGTCCGCACATTGGCAGTCACATCATCCCCTTTCCGTCCGTCACCACGGGTCACCGCCCGTGTCAGCCGGCCGTTCTCATAGACCAGGGAAATGGAAGTACCATCAAACTTCAGCTCACACACTATCTCGAACTCTTCATTCAACGTCCGCTTCACCCGGTTGTAGAAATCAGCCACTTCTGCTTCTGAATAGGTGTTCTGAAGCGAAAGCATCGGAAAACGATGGAGCACCTGTGTGAAATTATTATTGATATCGCTTCCTACCCGCACCGAAGGTGAATTAGGATCATGGTATTCAGGATATGCTGCTTCCAGATCCATCAGTTGTCGCATCAACCGGTCGAATTCAAAATCAGAAATCGTTGGTTGCGACAATACGTAATAGTTATAATTATGTTCATGCAGTTGGCTGCGAAGCGACTCAATCTGCAGTTTGACTGATTCCATTGTTATACAATTTAGAGCTAAGAACTGAGAACCAGGAAATTAGGAGTCGGATATTTAGAAGTTAAGAAATTGTTGAATTATGAAATGTTGAAATTGTGAAATCCTAAATCTCTTTACCACTCTGTTATTTCCTTTTCCGTCAGTAAAGATAGTATAAATTTCAGAAAATCATATTTTCCGTTCCTTCCACTTTCCGCTACGCAGGTAAGTAAACGAAAGCATAAGCAGAAAGAGCCAATACACATGTTCGGTTGTCCATGCCACAGCCACGGAAAAACGCATGTGAATAATGACAAACCACATATATGAGAGATAAAAAAACAGCGTAATAATCTCAAACTTAAGGGCGGTACGGGTATTTCCTGTACCTGATACGGAATTAAACAGTACCGATCCCATACTATAGATAGGTAATGATGAGATAAGCACATAAAACGGCAAAACGGTATCATTGATAAGAGAGGGATCATCCGTATAGATACGGATCATCGTCCTCGGAAAGGCAGAGACAATACCTATCACGCAGACCATTACTCCCAGACTTATAAGAGCTATCCGTTTTATCAGATTGATCACCTCATCTCTTTTGTCCGCCCCGATGGTATTGCTCACCAGCGTACTCGCCACGGCCCCCAATGCTTGCGAAGGGATCGTAAGAATAGTGTAAAAACTCCGCACGATATTGGTTACCGCCAGAGGCCTTTCTCCCATATAATTCTCAATAAACACAAAGAAAAGCATCCAGGTGACAATGGAAAAAAGATACTGCACCATCATGAAGACAGAAATATCCAGCACTTTTTTAATTACAGGCCATTGAAACCTGATTTTCCTGAAACCGTATTTATCGAGATCAACCGTTTTGCGTGTATAAACAAGCAGAAAAACGGTAGAAGCAAATTCTGCAATTACCGATGCGATAGCTGCCCCGGCAATTCCCAGCTCGGGCATTCCCAGATTACCGAAAATCAGACCGTAGTCAAATATCACATTCGTTCCGGCCATCACAACAGCATTGACAGTAAGCACTTTGGTACGTGCGGTGCCGATATAGAACGCCCGGAACATAAGATTGACAAAGGCGAAAATAATACCGAAAACACGCCATTCAAGATATTCCGTTACGGCCCCGGCAACATCGGCCGACTCAAACATTGCCGGTATCCAGTGAACAGCTCCGTAGCGCAGCAGAGGTATCAGCAATATAGCCGGGATAAGCAGGAAAATAGCTCCCTGAATAACAATATCTCCTATCTTGTTGTAATTCTTCTCACCATTTCTCCGCCCGATAAGGATCTGGCTCCCCATACTGAATCCGAAACCCAGTGTATATAAAGCGATATAAATGATACCGGCCAAAGCTGATGCACCCAGTTCCACTTCTCCTACACGACCGAGAAAAGCGGTGTCAATCACCTGAATGATGTTTTGCGCAAGTAAACTCAACAGGATGGGCGTACTGATTTTGATGATGTGCTTATTGGAATACACCTATTTTACATTAAAAAGCCGCCGATTGCTCTGGCAACCGGCGGATCTGTATGATTATCGACAGGATTATTTTTTTATCCGGTTGTTACCGTCAAGATTGATGACAGCAGGCTGGAACGTTTTTGCCTCTTCGGGCGACAGCAACGCATAGCTCATGATGATGATCACATCACCTTTCTGTACTTTCCGTGCAGCTGCTCCGTTCAAGCAAATAATTCCTGATCCGCGTTCACCACGGATCACATAAGTCTCAAAACGTTCGCCGTTATTATTATTCACTACCGCCACTTTTTCATGTACGATCATGTTGGCCGCATCGATCAGATCTTCGTCGATCGTAATGCTTCCCTCATAATTCAAATTGGCATCGGTTACCGTTGCCCTATGTATTTTGGATTTCAATATTTCTAACCACATATATGTTATCTGTATCTTATATTATCAATCAGGCGCACACCACCGCAATAAACGGCAATTGCACCCACGATACTCCCGGAGTCCTGCCAGCTAGAGACCGGCTGTAATGAATCCCCATCAACAATCCCGAAGTATTCAACACGTAAATCAGGTACATTGTTTATTGATCCGGTTACGAAATGAATGATCTGATCCGGCGATTGTTCTTCGGTTAACAGGGTACTCTCCCGCATGATACGGTATATTTCCGAAGCATGCTCCTTCTGTTCTACCGATAGCCGCTGATTACGGCTACTCATGGCCAAACCGCTCTGCTCCCTGACTGTAGGGACTCCCACGATTTGCACCGGTAGCTCCTGCTGCTTAACCATCTCCCTGACAATAGCAAGTTGTTGGAAGTCCTTTTCACCAAAATAGGCTCTATGAGGCTCCACAAAAGCAAAAAGCTTGCTTACTACTTGGGCCACACCGTTGAAGTGGCCGGGACGGAAGGCACCCTCCATTACTTTGTCGAGCAGGCCAAAATCAAATATCCGGATATCCGGCCTGGGATATATCTCTTCCACCGAAGGGGCAAACACAACATCAGCACCGGTACTTCTCAGCAGTTCATAATCTTCTTCAGGAGTACGGGGGTAAAGCCTCAGGTCTTCCTGGTTATTGAATTGCGTGGGATTGACAAAAATACTCACCACGCAAATATCATTTTCCGCTACACAACGCTCTACCAAGGTGGTATGTCCCTCGTGAAGCGCACCCATGGTAGGCACAAAACCAATGGTTTTCCCCTGCTCCCGTTGCTGTTGAAGCAGTTCTTTCAGGCCTTTTACAGTATGAATAACTCTCATTGATCTGATTTTACAGTGCAAAGCAACAAAATATTTGGCACATACAGAAAAAAACCATGTCAATTCTCTACATAAGAGAAAGCAAAAAGATGTTACATCGCTCTATATAAGTGCATTATAAAAAACACCTGTTTTCATTTTGTATTTATGTGGATTTTTTTTATTATCTTTGTACTCAAATTTAGATAATTAGCTTCATGTCTCAGAAAAAAGTTTTGTACGTTTCACAGGAAATTTATCCTTATCTCGAAGAGACCCATATCTCAAATACATCACGCTATCTGCCCCAGGCCATACAGGAAAAGGGAAAAGAGATACGTGCTTTTATGCCCAAGTATGGGAACATCAACGAACGCCGGAATCAGCTTCACGAGGTGATCCGTCTCTCGGGAATGAATCTCATTATCGACGACACAGACCATTCTCTCATCATCAAGGTAGCCTCTATCCAATCGGCACGGATGCAGGTATACTTCATTGATAACGATGACTATTTCCAGAACCGGGAAACACTTGTGGATACAAAAGGAATAGAATATGACGATAATGACGAACGGAGTATTTTCTTTATCCGGGGTGTGATGGAAACCATCAAAAAGTTGCGTTGGGTTCCTGACATCATCCATTGTCACGGGTGGTTCAGTGCATTAGCCCCACTTTATATCAAGAAAGGATATGCCGATGATCCCTGCTTCAAGGGTGCAAAAGTGATTTACTCCCTTTACGACGAATCTTTCGACAAATCTTTCCAGAATGGATTTGCAGAAAAACTCCGTTTTGACGGAATTGGAGATCCGGAGATCGAGAAAGTAAAAGAACGGGGCGTGATCGATTATACAAATCTGATGAAACTGGCTATTGATTTCTCTGATGGTGTTGTTCAAGGCAGTGAAAAGGTAAATCCCGAAATCATCCAATACATTCAGGAGAAAGGAGTGAAGTTCCTGCCTTACCATTCTGATTTTGACAAAAGAGTGGAAGAGATCGACGCATTCTACGAGGAAATTGACAGCTGATCCGGTTAAAATCCCTAATGAATTTATTTTTTTACCGCATCTATATACAAATATCTTTAAAAATAAAAAGAAAGCGTTTCGACGGTTTTTATTTGCCACATTTTTTTCAGATATTTGCGTCATTGAAAACAAACTTGATTGAACGAATGAAATTCAAATTCCTGTGCCAAGTACTTGTTATTGCTGTTATCGCCCTGTCCGCCGTTTCGTGTAACGACCTGCTTGATCCGATAGGATTTACCATACAACCCGGACCAGACCGTCTCGCGGTAGGTGTCGATACACTGGAGTTACAGGCACGCACCGTTCAGATAGATTCTATATTTTCCAAAACACAATACCCTGTATTGGGCGAATATACCGATCCTATTTTCGGGACTATCAAGTCTGAATATATCGGAGAATTTTATTTTCCCGAAGGTGCACAATTCCATGACGGCGCTTCCATCGACTCTGTAAGAGTACAACTCGCTTATACTACAATGATAGGAGATTCACTCTCCCCAATGGGATTATCAGTATATGAAGTTACCAAATCGCTAAAGGGGATAAACAATTATTCCCATGTCGACCCCACGGAGTATACCGATATGTCGGCGCCTCTGGGCACACAAACATTTACCGGAAAGAATTCAACCTACAGGACTGAAACCACCAGTTCAGGAAGTTCTATCAAGGTATATGAGATCAATGTGATGCTCCCGAACGCTTTGGGTGAAAAATTTCTTGCCGAATATAAAAAAGAGGGACACGGGCAACTGGTGAATGTGGATGAATTTAGAAAATTTTTCCCGGGATTGTATTTTACCACCAATTTCGGTAAGAGCACCATCCTCAATGTAAGCCTCACTTCACTTCTGGTACATTATCAGTACCTGGACAAAGGCGGTACATATGATGGCAAGGGGGATACTATCCGTACAAGCGCCATGCGCCTGAATATTACTCCGGAGGTCACCCAGATCAACCATATTCAAAACAAAAACGACCAGTTGCTGGAGGAAAATCCTGACTATGCGTATATCAAAAGCCCTGCCGGGGTAATGACAGAGATTACCTTTCCTCTGTCGGAAATGGATGAGAAGTTGCAATCACAGGCCCTGAATCTGGCAAACTTTACTGTATATGCCATGCCTGAGCCGGACGAAGACACTATGGTGAAATTGAGTCCTCCGACCTATCTGCTATTGGTAAATAAAGATTCGCTGGCCGGATTCTTTGAAAACAGAAAGCTCGAAGACAAAATAACCAGCTTCATCTCCGAGTTCGACGCTTCTACCTACTCTTACCGGTTCGGTAATATTTCCACAATGATCAACCACTATAATGAGAAGAGGGGGGAAAATTCAGACGAATTCGAACTGGTCTATTATCTTATTCCGGTAGACGCAACCTATGTCTCACAACAAACCAGTTACTACGGTTCTTCAACACCGGTTCTAACCGCAATACAACACCGTATGTGGCCGGCAGCAGCCAGATTGGATAAACGTAAAGGAAATCTGAAGCTGGATATGATTTTCAGTAATTTCTAGCACACACCATTCTATTTACCGGCGCATCGGCTATTAATCTTACCCTGCCTTACGGGATATTTACCTCGTTGCGATCGGGACATCAAAATAAAAGTCCCTGCCCTTCTCCTTTTTTTCGTCCCAGGTGGCGGTATGCCAGATCGGTTGCTTCCCTGCCTCGCGGGGTACGCTTGATAAATCCTTCTTTGATCAGGAAGGGCTCATACACCTCTTCGATGGTGCCGGCATCATCCCCCACAGCCGTAGCAATGGTAGTAATCCCTACCGGCCCTCCTTTGAACTTATCAATGATAGTCAGTAAGATTTTATTGTCTACTTCGTCCAGACCGTATTTATCGATATTGAGTGCTTCCAGTGCATAAGACGATATCTGCCTGTCTATTTTTCCGTTCCCTTTTATCTGGGCAAAATCACGTACCCGCCGTAATAGCGCATTAGCCACACGGGGTGTCCCCCTGCTCCGGGAAGCGATCTCTAACGCTGCCTGGCCATCACAGCTAACCTGCAACAGGTCGGCCGATCGCAGGACGATCCCGGTAAGGGTTTCCAGATCGTAATACTCAAGGTGCATATTGATACCGAAACGTGCTCTTAACGGGCTGGTCAGCAAACCGCTGCGGGTAGTAGCTCCCACAAGTGTAAAAGGATTCAGGTCAATTTGGATAGAACGCGCACTGGGACCTTTATCAATCAGGATATCAATCCGGTAATCTTCCATGGCACTGTAAAGATACTCCTCCACTACGGGAGAAAGCCGATGAATTTCGTCTATAAAGAGCACATCATTCTGTTCCAGCGAGGTAAGCACTCCGGCCAGATCACCCGGCTTATCGAGCACCGGCCCCGACGTCACCCTGAATCCCACACCCAATTCATTGGCGATGATATTCGAAAGGGTTGTCTTGCCTAAGCCGGGAGGGCCGTGCAACAACACATGATCAAGCGACTCGCCACGCAAACGGGCCGCGCTGACAAATATTTTCAGGTTTTCCACGATCTTCCCCTGCCCCTTGAAATCTCCAAAGGTCAATGGACGCAAACTATTCTCAAACTCACGCTCGGTCTCCCTGAAATTGCGGTTACTATGTATATCGAAACTCTCTTCCATCATTGTTGATGCAAAAATAACTATTTATCGGGAGTTTTGGAAATTGCAGCCACATTCCGTTTTAATCCGGAGAATTTGGCCCTTTTCACGGCCGATTTACGAAATACCCGCCGATAATCCTCTTCATCCATTTCGATCAGTTTTTTCAGGTCGAGTGACAAAAATTCATCCAACGGCATGAATTCGGGAGTACTATGCGGCCTGGAGTAACGATTCCAGGGACACACTTTCTGGCAAATATCACAACCGTACACATTATTGCTCAACAAAGGAGCTATGCCGGAAGATATTTCCCCCTTATTCTCAATGGTTTGATAGGAGATACACTTATTCGCATTGAGATAATGAGGTCTCTCTATGGCACCTGTAGGACAAGCATCGAGACAGCGGCGGCATTTTCCACAGTTTATGGAAATTGGAGAGTCATAATCCAACTCCATATCCACGATGAGTTCGCCCAGGAAAAAATAAGAACCTTTGCGGGGAATGATCAGCAATGTATTTTTCCCAACGAATCCCAATCCTGCCTGTGCCGCCCAGAAACGTTCCAGTACCGGAGCCGAATCAGAGAAATAGCGCCCTGTAACCTCCGGATACCGGGATTTTATAAATTCGAACAAACGGCTCAATTTCTCGCGTACCACATCATGATAGTCTTTGCCATAAGCGTAATAGGCAAACTGCGGTACCTCTTCGGCTAATCTCTCGTGCGGATAGTAGTTCAATGCTACCGAAATGATGGATTTGGCACCGTCCACCAACAATCTGGGATCAAGCCTTTTGTCGATATTGCGGGACATGTACTCCATACCCGCATTGCCGTTCTCAGCCAGCCACTGCATATACCGTTCCTCCTCCCCGCTATCGGTAGCGCGGCAGATACCACAGGCATCGAAGCCAAGCGATAACGCATATTGTTTGATCTCTTCGGAAAATGTCATAAAACGGCGTTTCCATTATTCTCCCCGCATAATTACAAAAACCTCCGTAGTTAAACCGAGTTCACACACCTTATGCCAATACTTTGTAAGGGAGTTAAATTTTAGGCAAGCGTAAAATCAAGTTGTTTCCTGTCGAGATTGGCTCTTGCCACCTGAATGGAAACAGGCTGGCCAAGACGATACTCTCTTCTGGTACGCCGGCCGACTAACCGGAAATTCTTTTCATCCAGTTCGTAGAAATCATCATCCAACTCGCGGATAGGGATCATACCTTCACACTTATTCTCATTGATCTCCACATAAATCCCCCATTCCGTCACACCGGAGACTACGCCATCATAGACTTTACCGACCTTATCGGCCATGAATTCCACCTGCTTGTATTTGATAGAATCCCGTTCGGCGTTAGCAGCTACCTGCTCCATTTGGGAACAGTGCTTGCATTCCTCTTCCAGGGATCCCTGGTCTACACTTTGCCCTCCCTCCAGATAGCGTTCCAGCAGACGGTGCACCAGCATATCAGGATACCTCCGGATGGGAGAAGTAAAATGGGTATAATAATCGAACGCCAGACCGTAATGTCCTACATTCCTGGTGGAATAGACCGCTTTGGACATAGTACGGATTGCGATAGTCTCAATCAGGTTCTCCTCCGGGCGTCCCTGCACCTTATCCAACAGTGAATTGATACTCTTCGCCACTTCCACTTTCGAGCCGTCAGCTTTTATCTTGTGCCCGAATCGCAGGATGAATGTATTGAATGTATCCAGTTTTTCCGGATCAGGGACATCGTGTATGCGATAGACAAAAGTTTTGGGTTTCTTCCCTTTGGGTACTATACCGATAGATTCGGCCACGTTTTTATTAGCCAGCAACATAAACTCTTCGATCAGATGGTTGGCTTCCTTTGACTCCTTGAAATAGACTCCTAACGGCTTTCCTTTCTCATCGAGATTGAATTTCACCTCATACCGTTCAAAATTAATGGCACCATTGGCAAACCGCCTCTCTCGCAATTGCCTGGCAAGATGATGCAATTGCAGTATCTCAGAGGAAAAGTCGCCCTTTCCGGTTTCGATCACCGCCTGTGCATCTTCGTAGGTCAGCCGGCTGTCCGACTTTATCACGGTTCTTACAATACGCGATTTTTTTATCTCTGCTTTATCATTCAGCGTAAAGATCACCGAGAAACAGAGTTTCTCTTCATAAGGGCGTAACGAACATATCCCGTTGCTCAACCGTTCTGGCAGCATGGGGATGGTCCTGTCGACAAGGTAAATGGAGGTCGCCCTGTTTTCCGCCTCCCGGTCGATCAGGTCTCCCGGTTTCACATAGTGGGTCACATCGGCAATATGTACTCCCACCTCCCATTGATTGGATGAGAGTTGACGCAGGGAAAGGGCATCGTCGAAATCTTTGGCATCTTTCGGGTCGATGGTAATAGTGAATACATCACGGAAGTCTTTCCGTTTGGCAATCTCTTCTTTATCGACTCCCTCAGGGATCAGGTCGGCAAATTTCTCCACTTTCTCCGGATAGCTGTAGGGCAGATCATATTGGGCAAGAATGGCATGCATCTCGGTATCATTGTGTCCCGGCTTGCCCAGCACATCAATCACTTTTCCTACGGGATTATTGGCTTTTGCAGGCCATTCGGTAATTTCCACCAACACTTTGTCACCATTTTGGGCACCATTGAGTTCTTCTTTCGGAATAAAGATATCATTCGAAAGGAACTTACTATCCATCACCAGGAAGGCAAAGTGTTTCTGCACCTCCAGTATTCCCACGAAACGGCTTTGGGCACGTTCCAGTATATCTACAACCGTTCCTTCGGTATCAGCCCGTTTCCGCTTTGCCAACAGTTGGACACGAACCCTGTCTCCGTTCATGGCATGCTTACTGTTCCGTTCGGGTATATAAATAATATTTCCGTCATCGTCAGGCACAAAAAAGTTTTTGCCATTGCTCCGTCGTTCAAAACGGCCTTCCAGCATCAATCCCCGGTTATTGATACGGTATCTGCCGCGGGAGGTCTCCAAAAGTACATCCGCATCACGCAGCTTGTCAAGGACACTGACCAGCACACGACGGCCTTCTTCCCCACGGACATCCAAAGCAGCTGCTATCTGCTTATAATTAAATTGCTTATCATTATTCTGGGAAAGAAAATTGGTTACTAAAGGGATCAACTCCTTTTTTTTGGGTTTATTTACGGAAGGTATAGGTGTTGTTTTTTTACTCATAATTTATTTACGTCAGTTTCTACTTAAACAATTCAATCGCATTTTAGTTAAGAAACTGTTTAAATTTTATTGCTATACTATTTTGAATCTATTTTGGGATAGATTTTTTATTTTTTTCTTGCGGATTTAGCGGGCTAAATCAAAAGGAAAAAGTGAAAAAGATGCGCAAAAGAGACCAAAATAGTAGCAAAGAAAAA
>WPCJ01014875.1_pt1 | contig 136263 bp, 142 predicted proteins | sample 5399831 | NCBI WGS metagenome assembly WPCJ01 (sample SAMN12869470, study PRJNA574797) | sludge metagenome | isolation source: wastewater treatment of pH10 | place: China:Beijing | collected 2019-05-20
GAGCAGCAATACATTGACCGCGCAGGCGGCCAAAAGGGCGACGGCGAGCGCCGTTTGAACCCCGTTACACCAGATATGGTCGATCATTCTCATTGCCCGGAGACCATCGGGCGATTCTATGCAAGGAGTCTCGCGGCATATTTTTTCGGGAATTCAGGACTCGTTTACCTTCGATTCCACCGTCCCCCCGGCCTGACTCCAGTGCACGAAAAAAGGCCGGCGTGACGATGCCGGCCTTTCCGCGGAATCGGGAGCCCGATTCGTATTGGCTGTTCGCTCAGTACTTGGCGACCACCGGGCCACCCCAGCCGAAGCGATAATTCAGGCCGGCCTTGATGGTGTGTTCGTCATTGTTGAAGCTCGTCGAGCCGGCCGGGAATGCGGTCGAGGTGAGCGTGGTGTTGCCGAAGTTGTAGTACTGATATTCGATCTTGCCCGACCAGTTCGGCGTGAACATGTATTCAAGACCACCGCCGACGGTGTAGCCGCTCTTGCTGTTGCCATCGATGCCGACCGGAGTCGCCGGCACGAGGCTGGTGACCGTCAGATCGTTATTGCCGCGCCAGGCGTAACCGCCCTTGGCGTAGAGCATCGTCGGGCCCCAGGTGTAGCCGAGGCGACCGGTGACCGATCCGAGTTCATTGCTGTTGCCGGTGACGGTGGTGCCGTTCGGATAGACGAAGCCGGTATTGTTGCTCCCCATCCAGCTGTAATTAGCCTCAATACCGAGCACCCAGTTGGTGGCGAACTGATAATCGAAACCGCCCTGCACGCCGCCCATGAAGCGACCGCTGTCGCCAACCAGGCTGTTGCTGTCGCCGAAGGCGCCGCCGACGTGACCGCCGATATAGAAACCGGTCCAGTTATAGACTACCGCCGGAGCGGTATAGGCCGGTGCCTTGGTATAGGTTCGCGCCGGCAGATCGGCAGCGAAAGCCGTGGTGGAAGCGGCAGCGACAGCGACGATCGCCGACGCGCTCAGCAGAAACTTTTTCATCTGAAGTCCCCTGTGTTGCGTTGTGACGGTCTGAAAACAACGTGGCGGGAGTTTGGTTGCTTCGCGGCGTTCCCCGTCACGGTGATCTTTGTTGAGTGCGACAAAGTAGCAACACTCGGTTCCGTTCATTTTTGGACGCAGATCGGCCCGATCCGGTTCGAGGTTCACGCGAAGTTGAGGCAGGGCGCGCCGCTGTATTGCCGCAAGAAAGCCGCAGGATTTATCCGCTGAATCGTCGAAAACCGCGCCATTCGCGAAGCGAATCCTGCGGCAAACTTGCGGCGAAACGGATCGCTGCGGACGATGCTACCGCGTCATCTTTTCCAGCTCGGGGAAAGGCTGGTAATTCGCGCCGGCGCAAAACTCGGCGCTGTTGTCAACGACACGGTCGAGTCGGCCGTCGACGAACGCGATGCCGCGTTCCTGTACCGGGGTGTAGCGGTTGTTGAAATCCTTCGCCGAGTAACGAACGCAGGCCACATAGCGCATATTGCCGCCGACCGTTCGCTGCACCGGCTCGGCGACGGCAGCACCGCGCACGCCGACAGGATCGTTCAGATAAGTGCGCATGAAGGCGAGCAGATCGGTACGATAATTGGTCGGGAATGGTTGCGGGCCGCTGGCGCTTTCGGTGAAGGCGATGCTGCCGCTCGGGCCTGCGCAGGCGCTCAGGCCGAAGGAACACAGCAGCATGGCTGCGCGCATGGCATTCTGCAGATTCAACGTTGTTCCCGCCTGCTTGTTCGAACTCAGCCTTGTCCTAGACGGTTCGCGCATGGAAGGGAATTCGCATCTCGGTGACGGGCCCACCCCGCCACGCCCGGGGACGCGGGCATGGCGAGGCGACCGTCAAACTCCGTGGCCGCGGCAGGGCAATGAAAACGCCGCGACCACGGAGTCCCTCAACCGTGTTTGTGCACGGTTTTGGCTGTGATCCCGGAATGCTTGAAGCTCTTGTGGTGATCGAATTTCTTGTGAAGATTGAAGTGCCGATGCCCGTGCATATGCATGCGGTGGTGATGCTTGATATGACCGCCATGCATCTGCGCCTTCGCATCGAGCGCTTGAGAATGATGCGTGCGGCCGGTGTGGCCAATGCCACCGGCGAAGGCCGGCGCAGCCAGCATGGAGACGGCGATCAGCGCGGCGGAAACTGTCTTCAACATGGTCTTCTCCTGTCGATCTCGATCAAGAAGGTGACCGGTCGGAATGGCCGGGCTCATCGATCATGCAGCGACGTTAGTTCGCATGCGCTGAACCCATGCTGACGACGGCATGCAGCCACCGTTCATCTCGGTGACATCTTGGTCATGCGAACGGGATCGCAGCAGCGCCGCGCATGATTGCGGGAATGAACACCGGCCTGCGGTGTTCATTCCGTGTTCACAACCGCAGGCTTCCGTGCCAGACTGACACCCCTGCAAACAGGAGCGCCGCCATGACCAAGTCTTCGATGATCCGGCTGACGACACTTGCACTTCTCTCGGCCGTGATCGCCGCCTCGCCATCCGCCCTCACCACCGCATTTGCCGCAGGCAGCGACACGCCGTCCTCGCCGCCGCCCTCGGACCAGAAGAAGGGCGCCAAGGACAAGAAGCACAATGCGACCAAGCCCGACGACCGCGCGTTCCTCGACGGCTATCGTGCCGCCTATGCGACGATCTACGACAAGCACGACTACGCTGCTGCGATCGAGCAGCTCAAGGCGTTGAAGCAGGACGACCGCGCCGATGTCGCCAATCTGATCGGCTACTCCTATCGCAAGCTCGGCGACTACAAGGTCTCGCAGGCCTATTACGAACGCGCACTGAAGGCCGATCCGAACCATGCCCGCACCTGGCAGTATTACGGTCTGTGGCAGGTCGAACAGGGCAACCGCGATCAGGCGCAGTATCACCTGAACAAGCTGGCCTCGCTGACCGGCAAGAATTCCGCCGAATACAAATCGCTCGCTGACGCGCTCGCGCAGACGCCGGGTACCGGCCTCACCTACTGATCCCGTTCGCGGATCGGTTCAAAACCGGCGTGACCCAGCGGGCCGCGCCGGTTTTTTGCTGCATTCGGCGCGCTGGCCGGTAACCATCCGCTCGCCGCCCTCTCGACAGATCGCCTCAAACTGCCGTTAAGTGCGGCTCGACAATCCGCTGCCCGGTCGATAGAGACCGCCGCACACGCATCAAGCCGAAGCTCGCGATCTCCGCCATGACCACGTCCAAGCGCCTCGACCGGATCGCCTTCGTTGCGAGCAACAGCGCGGAAGCGCAGGCTGCCCATGAGCAGCTGGTGCAGATCTACGGCAATGACGACCCGCACAAGGCTGATGTCATCGTCGCGCTCGGCGGCGACGGTCTGATGCTGAAGACGCTGCACGACCACATGCGCACCGGCAAGCCGATCTACGGCATGCATCGCGGCACCGTCGGCTTCCTGATGAACGAGTTCTCCACGCACGATCTGCATGCGCGTCTCGCTGCAGCCCGCGAGACGCTGATCAATCCGCTGCTCATGCGCGCCACCGACATGCATGGCAATGTGCATATCCACCACGCCATCAACGAGGTCTCGCTGTTCCGCCAAACTCATCAGGCGGCGCGGCTGCGCATCCTGATCGATGAGCAGGAGCGCATGGCCGAACTGATCGCCGACGGCATCCTCGTCGCCACGCCCGCCGGCTCCACCGCCTATAATCTGTCGGCGCAGGGTCCGATCCTGCCCATCAACGCCGCCCTCCTCGCCCTCACCCCGATCAGCGCCTTCCGCCCGCGGCGCTGGCGCGGCGCGCTGCTGCCGAACAAGGCCTTCGTGGTGATCGAAGTGCTCGAAGGCGACAAGCGGCCGGTAGCGGCCGTTGCCGATCACGACGAGGCCCGCGATGTCCGCCGCGTCGAGGTGATCGCCGACCGCACCATCTCCATGCGCATGCTCTTCGACCCCGGACATAGCCTCGAGGAACGGATCATCAGCGAGCAGTTCAGCTATTAGAGCACGATCGTAAGGCGGATTAGCCAACGGGTCGCGCAAAGCGCGCCCGATGATAAACTCCGCATAATCCGCCGCCAGCCCCGTCACATAAACACCGCCGGCGGATTACGGCTTCGCCTAATCCGCGCTACGATCAGGCTCTAACCCTTCATTAACCCCCGCCCCGCTATGGTTAACGTGAGGTAACCGCCCGGCCGAGCGAGCCCATGTATCGTATCGACTTCAACAAGCTTCGCTTCCTGATCTGCGACGACAATCCGCACATGCGGCGCATCCTGCGCACGCTGTTGCATTCGTTCGGCGCACGCGAAGTCTATGAAGCCGAGGACGGCGCCACCGCGCTGGAAATGTACAGCCACTATGTCCCCGATATCGTGATCGCCGACTGGGCGATGCCGATCTTCGACGGGCTGGAGCTGACGCAGATGATCCGGCAGCCGGATTCCAAGGGCAATCCCTATGCGCCGATCATCATGCTGACAGCGCATTCCGAGAAGCGCCGCGTCACCATGGCGCGCGATGCCGGCGTGACGGAGTTTCTGGCCAAGCCGATTTCCGCCAAGGGGCTGTATCAGCGCATCATGAGCGTGGTCGCGCATCCCCGCCCCTTCATCAAGACGCGTAATTTCTTCGGCCCCGATCGCCGCCGCAACACCACTGTCGCTTATATCGGCCCCGAGCGCCGCAATGGCGGCGAGGCCGAGATTCTGCAGCAGCCTTCCCTGCTCGACAAAGCCCGCGTCACCAGCTGATTTCGGAGAACCGCAGATGGCCAAGGACAAACTGCAGGCGCCGAAGATCGAAGCCTTCGCCGATCACCACGTCATTACGCCGCACAATACGCTGAAACATGCGATCCGCCCGGCCCACCATCGCGAGCTCGACGATCCCGTCGCCCGCGCCGAAGCCGCGCTGGCCAATCTCTCCGGCGAATTCAAGAGCTGGATGCGTAGCGAATGCGACCGCCTCGCCGCGGCCCATACGGCCGTGATGGCCAAGGGCTTTACCGACATCACGCGCGGCGAACTTTTTCGCGCCGCCCACGACATCAAGGGCGATGCGCCGACCTTCGGCTTTCCCGCTGCGGGCGCCGCGGCGGAGAGCCTGTGCCGGATCATCGAACATGCGCCGGATCTGGATGCCGTGCCGGCAGAGCTGATCCAGCATCATGTCGATGCCGTGCATGCCATCGTGCGCGAGCACAACACCATCGAGAAGGCCGGCGTCGCCAATGAGCTTTCCAGCCGCCTGCGCGCGGTGGCAGATGACTATCTGAAAGCTGTGAACAAGGATCGACCGGAGCATCTGGACGCGCTGGCGGCGCCGAGCATCGTGCCGTAACTCCGTAGGATGGGTTGAGCGCAGCGATACCCATCACTGCTAGCGCATGAGATCATCGGTATCGCTGCGCTCAACCCATCCTACAGATCGCACTAGGCAGCGATCGTCTGGTACTCATCCTCGTATTCATACATCCCCTGCTCGGCCAGCTCGTCGCAGAAGAGGCGCGCTTCCTCGCGGGCGGATTCCGTCGCGAAACGGCGCAGCAGGATCAGCAACGGCTCCGAGGCCGCTTCATCGGTCTCGCAGGCCGTCAGCACACGCTCGACCATGCGGCGGCGCAGGCGCATGGCGCCGCCCACCGAGCCGACGAAACCGATTTCACTCCGCGCGGCAAGCGCCGCACGGAAGGCGGGGAATGTCGAGCTCGGCAGCCCGGCTCGCGCGAGCAGTGCGTTGACGCTGTGATCGGCGCCGTCCTCAACGAGAGCGGCGACGCGGCTCTCCGGCAGCCCACTGAGCACCACCAGCGATTGATCGAACAGATCGAGATTGCCGGACAGCAGCGCGCGCAGAATGAGGCCCGCAGTGAGCTGGCCGGCTTCGCGCAGATGATGCACGAGATCGCGCATCTCTTCACCGCGCGAGCGCGAGGCGATGTTCACCGTAGAGCGCGCCATGGCTTCATCGACGATGCGCTCGGCGCGGTCCTGCGACAGCCAGTTCCGGGCGACGACGAAACGCGTCAGTGTATCAGAGAGTTTGGCAACCAGAGCATGGCGCGTCTTCGCAGGCAGACCATCGAGGGCGAGCATCGCCTCGCGGATCGCGGCGAGATGGCCGTGACGCTCGACAATGCGGTCCCATGAGAACGGCGCGAGTTCGGCAAAGGGATTTTCGATCAGCTCGAGCGCGGCAGCCGCGGAGCCGACCTCGGCGATGGCCGCGCATACGGAAGCCGGCAGCGTGATGCGGCGGGCAACTGCGCATTGCAGCTCGCTTTCGCCGGTGGCAACGATGTCGACGAGGTCCGCATCCACCAACAGCGGCGAATGTTCGAGCACCGGCAGCGCCACACAAGCCTGATCGACCGCCAGCGCCTGCACAATGGCGGGCGGCGCCATCGGCGCACGGGCGAAGACCTGCGCCATCGCCTGCCGCACCAGGGGCGAGGCGTCGTCGAGCAGCATCAGCAGCGCGCCTTCGGCGGCCGCACGATCGTCGTCGGACAAATCGGAAAAGAGGAAGGCCCGCGCCAAAGAGCGCGTCGCTTCTGCACGTTCGCTCGGAGGAGCGGTACGAACCCAACTAATAAACTGCCGAACGATCATGTTACTGCCGGCCTACGCAACACGACACCGGAACGCGATGCCACAGTCAGGGAAAATAAACCATGGCACTTAACAAAGGGTTCACCATAACCGACTGGTGTTGTTGAGGTTTTGTTAAGAGAGCGGAGCTGCTCGATCTGTAGCCCGGATGCACCGCAGCGAAATCCGGGGATGTCGTGACGACTGAAGCGCTGGTCCCCGGGTTGCGCTCCGCTTCACCCGGGCTACGAACCGAGCTTAGCTGCTAAACGTCCCGAACCGGTCGCTGAACAGGTCCAGCGGCTTCGGCGTGCCGACTTCCGGCGTCTTCGGCAGCGCGTTCGATGTCAGCGAGGCCCTGTTGCCCCACAGCTCCTGCACCGCCGGCGAGATCGGCTGGCTGCGCTCGCCGCCCTGAAACAGCGAGCGGAACATCGGCGGCTCAGGCATCGTTGATGTCGGCATCGATGAGCTGCCATCGGCGAAGCTCGCGACCTGCGCGGTGGCGAGATCGGGGAAGCGCGACAGGAAGGTGGCGTTGGACGATGTCGATGCCGCCACGGGCGAAACGGCCTGCGCCATGGTGACGCCGGACGCCGCAAGCGGACCGCCTGCGGCAGCGATGGCGCTGCGCGTGGCGCTCGAGCCGGCCGCGGCATCGTAACGCGACGACAGCACCGAATAGACCTGCGAGACACTGCGCGCACCGCCACTCTGATCATAGAAGATCGAGCGATTGGCTGCCGCGGCATTGGGGAAGAGCGCTGCGCCCGAAATATTCGGATTGTTGGCGGCGTTGTTGATCAGCTTCGATGCGCCGGCGACGCCCATGAAATGCGCCATATAGAGCTCGGCATCATTGGGACGCCGGCCAATCTCGCCGGTGAGCTTGAAACTGTTGGACTGGGTGAGCACACCGGCCATGGCCGAGCTGGCTACCGGATCATCGCGCAATTTCAGGATCGCCGCCTTGGCCTGCGGATCGCTCACTGAGTAAGTGCCGGAGGGCGACTTGGTGATCGCATCGGCATAGGCGCCATAACCGAGCTGGCTGCCGGCTTCCTTCACCGTGCCGAGCCAGGTCTGCTCGATGAACTGGAACAAGCCCTTGGCGGAGGATGTCGTAGCGGTCGCCTTGGGATCGAAATTCGATTCCATCTTGGCGGTGGCGAGCAGATATTCGAAGCTGGTGCCGGTGACGCCCGCAGCATTTTTGATCGCGCCTGCCACCTGGCTGCGCGTCGCATTCGCCGCAAAAAGATTGGTCGCCTCGACCGCCATGCCCTGCCCCGCTGAGCGGACACAGTGCAGCAATCATGGTTAACTGGCAATTAACGAGCCTTAAGAGACTATTTATAGACCGCCGCAGGATCGAACACCTTGTCGGCATCGACGAACGACACTTTCGCCGCGCCGTCTTCGCCTCTGGCGATCGCGCGATAGAAGCACGAGCGCCGGCCGGTGTGGCAGGCGGCGCCGCCGATCTGCTCGACCTTGATCCAGATGGCGTCCTGATCGCAGTCCATGCGCATCTCGGCGACGCGCTGGCTCTTTCCGGAGCTCTCGCCCTTGCGCCATAGCGCCTTGCGCGAGCGGCTGTAATACCAGGCATCACCGGTCTCGATGGTCTTCCGCAGCGCCTCGTCATTCATATGCGCGACCATCAGCACGTCGCCATTGGCGACGTCGGTCACTACGGCGGTGACGAGACCGTTAGCGTCGAATTTCGGGGTCAGCGTGAGACCCTCTTCAAGGGCGTGATCGTGGGACACGGTGGTCTCTCAATGAAAATCGGGCGCGTGATGCGCCCGATGTTTTAGCACCAAATCGAAATCCGTCACCGCTTAGCGCGACATCGCCTGGATCATCGACATGAACCGTGCCTGCTCGGCAGGATTGTCGCGGAAATTGCCGGTGAAACGCGTGGTGAAGGTGCGCGAGCCTTCCTTGCGGATGCCGCGGGCGGACATGCAGGTATGCTCGGCTTCCACCATCACGGCGACGCCGCGCGGCTTCAGCACCTCATCCACGGCAGCGGCGAGCTGCGCGGTGAGATGTTCCTGGGTCTGCAGGCGATGACCGAAGATATCGACCAGACGCGCCAGCTTCGACAGGCCGACAACGCGCTCGACCGGCGTATAGGCGATGTGGGCCTTGCCATAGAACGGCATCATGTGATGCTCGCAATGGGAGACGAAGCCCATGTCGCGGATCAGCACGAAATCGTCGTAGCCGGCGGTCTCGCCAAACGTCTTGTTCAGCACCTCGGCGGGCGACTGGTGATAGCCCTGAAACACTTCGTCATAGGCCTCGACCACGCGGCGCGGCGTATCAACGAGACCTTCTCGCTCCGGGTTCTCACCGATATAGGCGAGCAGCGTCTGCACGGCCTTTTCAGCTTCGGCGCGCGAGGGGCGATTCTGTTCGGGATCCACCGCCGCAGCGAGGAATTCGGAAGGATCGAGCTGCGCGGGGCGAAATTCCTTCTTGCCGTCGCCAGCCTTGGCGCCCTCAGCAGCGTTGCGAATGGGTTTGATCACAGCGTCCATCTTATCTCCGTTCGACCGGCCGAATATCCGAGGCCGGAGGTGTCACCGGGCAGACGGGGCGAAAAACCGCCGGACGCCTGAAACCGTCAAAACATAACGTCGCCAGCGCCGAATGGAATTCTCAAATTCCGGCGATCTGGAGAACAGCCGGCGTTCTTTCGCCGGGCCGCATCCCTATATAAGGTTACTCCCCACCCCCGCCAAGGGCAGCGCCCGGCAGCGAAATCTGGAATCGGTGGCAGAGTTAAGGTCCTTAAGATGCTGAACGACATCTATAACAAGCGCATCATCGAACTCGCCGGTAATATTCCGCGCCTCGGCCGCCTGCCCTCTCCCGATGCAAGCGCCACCGCCCATTCCAAATTGTGCGGCTCGACCGTGAAGATCGACCTCGCCATGGACGGCGACGTGGTCACCGACTTTGCCCATGACGTGAAGGCCTGCGCGCTCGGCCAGGCATCGTCATCGATCATGGCGCGGCACGTCGTCGGCTCCACCGCCGGCGAGCTTCGTGCGCTGCGCGAGACCGTACGAAAGATGCTCAAGGAAAACGGGGCGCCGCCGACCGAAGCGAAATGGGCCGACATCGCCGCCCTCGAACCGGTGCGCGACTACAAGGCTCGGCACGCCTCGACGCTGCTGACCTTCGACGCGGTGGTCGATGCCATCGGGCAGATCGAGGCGAAAACCGGCAAGACGGAAAGCGCGCCGGCCTGAGCCGGCGCCGATATTATTTGGCCGGCGCCGTAGCCGCTCCGCCGGTCGGCGTCTGGATTTCTGCGGTCTTGGTGGTCGAAACCGTCGATGCCACCGGCTGCTTCTCGTGTTCCTCGCCGCTGACAAAGCGATCCTGAATCGTCTTCGGCGCGAGCGAGGCGACCGGCGTCGTCTCCGGCGCACGCTCCTGCGGCAACACGTCGTCGATCCTATAGGTCGTGACAAGGTTGGAGAGCTTCAGCTCATCCACCGTCAGACGGTGCAGGTCTTCCCACGGCGGCACGCTGAGCGAAAGCGAGAGCAGATCGCCGGAACCGCCCATCTCCACCGCATATTTGGCCAGACGGCCGACATCTCGCTGCACGATCATCAGATCCTGCGCGGTGTAGCTCGCCGCCTTCGGATCGTCGGCGCGGTCGCCCATCCAGATCTGGTGCACACGGACATGCGCTTCGTCCGGCACATAACGTGTCTTGCCCGATAGCAGCAGGAACACGCACATGGATTCGCAATAGGCCTGCGGCAGCACCGCCGGTTTCATCACGCCCGACGACGACTGCAATTCGATCGAGGCCCCCACTGTGGTGCGCAGGCCGAGCTTGCGCCAGCGGCGGCCGATGGCGATGGCGTCATTGACCGAGCCACCCGAGGAATCCAGCACGACGGTGGCGCCGCTCAGGTCATGTTCCCTGGCGAATTCCTCGAAATCTTTCTGCGTGTCGCCGGTGACGATGCCGACTGCTGTGAACCAGCCGCGGCAGTTCGGCTCGCAGGCGACCCAGGTGAAGCGCATCGGCAGTTTGCGCTCCTCCATGACGGCGGCGGAAGCGGCGGTAACCGGGAATGTCGCGACGAGGCTCGCCCATGCGACGCAAACGGCAACAACGCGCAGCAGCGCCGATCCACTTGAACGAAACGACCGCATCAAGCTCAACCCGGTTCCTTTCCCGCGCTCACATGGGAGCTGGCAACTGAGCAATGGACACAACGAACGCTCATGATTCCGTCACATGAGCGTTATCAAAACCTATCCTGCGCGCGCCCGGCGTCCAGTTACTTTTGCTGCACTGCATGCGATAAAATGGCAGGTGTGACCCCAGTGCATAAGCACCGCGGTTCCCTGCCACGAAACCCGGCAAATCCTGAGCGATCCGACAGCAAGCAGATCATGAACCACTCATCGGCGTGCCCGCATTGCATCGGTATCATCCGGCGCACCCCACGGAACCTCGGCCGTGGCGCAATCTGGCTTTACCGCCACACCTTCTCGCCGCTGGTCGGCTTCAACTGCCGTCACATCCCCTCATGTTCGATCTATGGCGACGAGGCGATTGAACGCTATGGCCTGTGGGCCGGCGGCTGGATGACATTGGCACGCCTGCTGCGTTGCCAGCCCTGGGGAACCTCCGGCATCGACAATGTGCCAGCGACGGCCCCTGCCGGCGCGCGCTGGTACCTGCCCTGGCGCTATGCGCGCTGGCGCGGGGTCAACGATATGACGAACACCGATTAGCGTTCACGCTGCGATGCGCTTGGCGAGCTTTCGGCTCCACAGGATCGCCGACAGCGCAGTGGCGAGAAACGCCATCGCGACAAAGCCCGACGCGTGGAAGTAACCGCCGGCGAACAGCAATCCGCCGATGCCCGATCCGATCGCCTGGCCGACATAGAGCATCGAGGTGTTGAGCGAGACAGCAGCAGCGCCCGCAGCCGGCGCGGCCATGATCAGGCGCACCTGCTGCATCGAGGTGATGGCGCCGAAACCGAGACCCCAGATCGCGACGCCAAGCGCCATCACCGCGAGATGGCCGGCACTGAATGTCCACACCGACATCCCCGCCAATACGAGCGAGGTGGAGAGGATCGAGGTTCGGAGCGGTCCCCAATTATCGACGATCCGCGTTGCCGTCATGATGCCGAGGAAACCGCAAACGCCATAGATCGCGAAAACCGATGCCGCTGCATCGTGCCCTGCCCCGGCGAGGCGTTCGAGCAGCGGCGCCATGAAGGTGAAAATCGAGAACTGCCCGGCGATCTGCAAAGTGGTGATCGAGAGCAGCAGCAAGACGAGCCGGTTGCGCGCCAGCGACGACCAGGTCGAAAGATCGACCGGCGCGCCGAACAGACCGCGCGGAATTCGCCACACCAGGAGCGCGAGGCTGATGCAGCTCATCACGCCGACGACGCCATACACTTCGCGCCAGCCGAACCGGCTGGCGATGAATGTCACCAGCGGCAGACCGACGGCTGCGGCGAGTGTCCAGCCGAGAAAGACATAGGCCACACTGCTGGCGCGCTTTTCCGGCGGCACCAGCATGCCGACCACACCTGCCGCCTGCGGCGTGTAGGGCGCAGCCGCAATGCACATCACGAGGCGTATGGCGAGCAAGACGGTGTAATTCGGCGCAAAGGCCGAAGCGAGATTGCACAGGGTGACCACCACGCTCACCCCGATCAACATGCGCCGGCGCTCGACGCGGCTGGTCAGCCAGGACATCAGCGGCGAGCAGATGCACAGCATCACCGCGCCGAAGGTGATGAGGAGCCCCGCTTCCCGGATGGTGACGCCGAGCCCCGCCGACAACTCGCCAAGCATCGCCGTCGGCCCCAGCAAGCCAATGCCGGTGACGAAATTGCCGATCATGAGTGCGGTGGGCGCGAATGGACGAGCTTGGGACAAGATGCGGTATTTTAGTGATGCAACCATGACAGCGTCAAACCATGCCTGACCCTTGCCATAGCGGTGTTGCATCGCCCGAATCGCCTGCTATACCGCTGTTCCCGCTTACCTGCGCCCGTGTGCAGGAGTGAGCTACAGGAGAACGACATGTCTGAGAACAATACGCCTGCGCCCGGATTCCAGTTCGGCCTCGCCAACCTCCCCCTCGCCACCGAAAACAGCGACAACGTGAACCTCACCTTCCCGGACGGCGCCGTGCGCCAGTATCCGCAGGGGACGACCGGCTTCGACATCGCCAAGGGCATCTCGCCCTCCCTCGCCAAGCGCACCGTCGCCATGGCGCTGGATGGCGTGGTCACCGACCTCAACGATCCCATCACCGCCGATGCGAAGCTCGAACTGATCAACCGCGACGATCCGCGCGCGCTGGAGCTGATCCGGCATGACTGCGCCCACGTGCTCGCCGAAGCCGTGCAGACGCTGTGGCCGTCGACGCAGGTGACCATCGGCCCCGTGATCGAGAACGGTTTCTATTACGACTTCTACCGCGAGGAACCGTTCACGCCGGAAGATTTCGCCGCCATCGAGAAGAAGATGCGCGAGCTGATCCAGCGCGACACGCCTTTCACCAAGGAGGTTTGGGATCGCGAGAAGACCAAGCAGGTGTTCCGCGACAAGGGCGAGGCCTTCAAGGTCGAGCTGGTCGATGCCATTCCCGGCAACGAGCCGATCAAGATCTATTACCAGGGCGACTGGTTCGATCTCTGCCGCGGCCCGCATATGACCTCGACGGGCAAGATCGGCAATGCCTTCAAGCTGATGAAGGTGGCCGGCGCCTATTGGCGCGGCGACAGCAACAATCCGATGCTGACGCGCATCTACGGCACGGCCTTCGCCAAGCAGGAAGACCTCGACGCTTACATGAAGCAGATCGAGGAAGCGGAGAAACGCGACCATCGCAAGCTCGGCCGCGAACTCGACCTCTTCCACTTCCAGGAGGAAGGCCCGGGCGTCGTATTCTGGCACCCCAAGGGCTGGACCATCTTCCAGGCGCTGATCGCCTATATGCGCCGCCGCCTCGCCGGCGATTATGACGAGGTGAACGCACCGCAGATCCTCGACAAGGGGCTGTGGGAGACCTCGGGTCATTGGGGCTGGTATCGCGAAAACATGTTCGCGGCGCAGTCCGCCGGCGACGAGGCCGAGGACAAGCGCTGGTTCGCGCTGAAGCCAATGAATTGCCCCGGCCATGTGCAGATCTTCAAGCATGGCCTGAAGAGCTATCGCGACCTGCCGCTGCGCCTTGCCGAATTCGGCATCGTGCATCGCTACGAAGCCTCGGGCGCCATGCACGGGTTGATGCGCGTGCGCGGCTTCACCCAGGACGACGCGCATGTGTTCTGCACCGAGCAGCAGCTCGCCGACGAGTGTCTCAAGATCAACGACCTGATCCTGTCGACCTACTCCGACTTCGACTTCGGCGACATCGTGGTGAAGCTCTCCACGCGTCCGGAGAAGCGCGTCGGCACCGACGAGATGTGGGATCACGCCGAGCGCGTGATGGCCACCGTTCTGTCGGCGATCGAGGCGCAGTCGGGCGGCCGGGTCAAGACCGAGATCAATCCGGGCGAAGGCGCGTTTTACGGGCCGAAGTTCGAATATGTCCTGCGCGACGCCATCGGCCGCGACTGGCAGTGCGGCACCACGCAGGTGGACTTCAACCTGCCGGAGCGCTTTGGCGCGTTCTATATCGACGCCGACGGATCGAAGAAGGCGCCTGTCATGGTGCACCGTGCGATCTGCGGCTCGATGGAGCGCTTCATCGGCATCCTGATCGAGCACTATGCCGGCAACTTCCCGCTCTGGCTGGCGCCGACGCAGGTGATGGTGACCACCATCACCTCGGAAGGCGACGAATATGCCAAGGTGGTCGCTGCCGCGGCACGCAAGGCGGGCCTGCGCGTCGAGATCGACCTGCGCAACGAAAAGATCAACTACAAGGTCCGCGAGCATTCGCTGGCCAAGATCCCTGCGCTTCTCGTGGTCGGCAAGAAGGAAGCCGAGAGTCATTCGGTCTCGGTCCGCCGCCTCGGCAGCGAGGGCCAGAAGGTGATGTCCACGGAAGAAGCCATCGCCGCGCTGGTCGAGGAAGCGACGCCGCCCGACGTCAAGCGGGCACGGGAGAGCTGATCAAGCAGCCGTTGCGCGACCGACCTTGATCAGGGACTCGGCAGGAATGCCGAGCCCCTGATGCAATTGGCGGATCATGTTGAGCGTCAACTCACGCTTGCGGTTGAGCACCTCATGGACCCGATTGCGGTTGCCAATGAACGGGATCAGGTCACGAGGCTGCAATCCGTTCTGCTCCATATGATATTTGATCGCCTCGACGGGATCCGGCAGATCCATCGGATAGTGCCTGCGCTCCCACGCTTCGACCAGCGTGACGAGGACATCGAGTCGGTCGCCCTCCGGCGTATTGCGCCGCGCAGTCATCAGGCTCTCGACCTCCTTGAGGACCCGGCGATAACCCGCTTGCGATTTGATCGGTGCGATATCCATGGCGTGGCACTCTCAGATCGTTTGTGCGTCAATGGCATCATATTGGCGATGGCTGCCAATGAAGCGAATATAGACCACGCGATAGGGGTAGTTGATCCAGACCACCACGCGATATTTATTCCCGGCGATGTTGAACACCGCCCGGCCGTCCTTGAGAATGCTGACGCTGCGGAGTTCGCGCTTAATGTCTGCGGGCTTGGCCCAGTCCGCCGCGCTTACCTGCCGGACCCATGCCATCAGCGGCTCCCGCGCATCCGCGACGCCTTCACCGCGGCTCAGAAAGGACTTTACCGTACTGAGCGCGATGATCCGCATGGCGCATACCATACCATAGTCCCAATTTGGGACCAAGCGTATTCTTGCCGGCACTCAACGGGTGGAAAGTCTCTCGAAAACTGCTACAACTGCGGGACGAAAAACGAGATTTTTGCCATGAGCGACGACGATGAAATCGAGATCGAAGCCTATCCGCTCCGGTCCTATCAGCTGATCCCGGACCCGAACCGGCCCGATGTGGTGGCGCTCGCGCTCGAGACCGAGCAAGGCCACAGCCTCTACCTCGCGTCGCGCGCGGTACTGGAAGATCTCGGCCGCGATCTCCTCGACCGCGCGGCCAAGATGCCGGAGCACAAGACCGCGACCTAGTGTCCAGCTGACGATCACAATCCGTCTAAAAGAGAAAGGCCCGTCTCAACGCGGGCCTTTCTGCGTGGTAAGCGGTCAATCGAGCCCGCTTCTCCAATTGCGAGACATTGCCCGTGACCGACACGATCGAATTCCTGAAGACCCGCCGCTCCGTCAAGCCGCGCGAGATGTCGGGCAAAGGCCCCTCGTCCGCCGAACTCGAGACCATCCTGACCATCGGTGCGCGGGTGCCGGATCATGGCAAGCTGGCGCCGTGGCGCTTCATCGTGTTCGAAGGCGATGCCCGCAAGCGCGCCGGCAATGCGATTGCCACCGTGTTCGCCCGCAAGAATCCGGATGCGCCGCATGAGACGGTCGAGGCAGAGAAGCTGCGCCTCACCGAGGCGCCGCTGGTGATCGCTGTGGTCTCCTCGCTCAAGCAGCACCCCAAGGTGCCGGCCTGGGAGCAGGAACTGTCGGCCGGCGCAAGCTGCATGAATATCGTAGCGGCCGCGACGGCGCTCGGCTATGGCGCCAACTGGCTCACCGGCTGGTTCGCTTTCGACCGCGATGTGCTGACGGGTCTCGGTCTCACTGCCGACGAGAAGATTGCCGGCTTCATCCATATCGGCGGCAAGCCGGACAGAGCGATCGAGGATCGACCGCGGCCGGACCTGAAGGATCTGGTGACGCGGTTCTGACGCGCACGGCCGTAGGGCGGATTAGGCGAAGCCGTAATCCGCCGCGGAGTTTCAGCAACGACATCGGCCGGCGGATTACGCTTCGCTAATCCGCCCTACGGATGCGTCATTCACGCCGCGTGCGTGGCGCGGCAGCCGAATTTCTGCAGTAGTGCGTCGAGCTCGCCCGCCGGCTTTGCCGCGCTGAACAGATAGCCCTGCACTTCGTTGCACCCCTCGGCGCGCAACCGCTCGAGCTGCTCCATCGTCTCGACGCCTTCCGCCGTCGTGGTGATGTTCATGCTGCGGCCGAGACCCGAGATCGCGCGGACGATTGCCATGCAGTCCGGACGCTCGACCAGATCCTTGACGAAGGAACGGTCGATCTTGATCTTGTCGAACGGGAAGCTGCGCAGATAGCTGAGCGACGAATAGCCGGTGCCGAAATCGTCCATGGAGATGCGCACGCCGAGTGCGCGCAGCTGGTGCAGCGTCGCGATATTGGCCTCGGTCTCGGCGAGAAACACGCTTTCGGTGATTTCCAGCTCGAGCCGGTGCGGCGACAGGCCGGAATAAGCGAGCGCCGCCACCACGACCTGCACGAGGTTGCGGCTGCGGAATTGAACCGGCGAGAGATTGACGGCGATCTTCACATCGGCCGGCCACTTGGCAGCTTCCGCACAAGCACTGCGCAGCACCCATTCGCCCAGCGCCACGATCAAGCCGATATCCTCGGCCACCGGGATGAAGTCGGCCGGCGAGATCATGCCCTTGTCGGGATGCTTCCAACGCAACAGCGCCTCGAAACCGACGATGCGATCCGCGGCGATATCCACGAGCGGCTGATAGTGCAGTTCGAATTCACCGTCCGTATAGGCGCTGCGCAGGTCGAGCTCCATGTCGCGGCGCTTCTGCGCCTGGCGATCCATCTCACGCTCGAAGAAATGATGCACATTGCCGCCTTCGGCCTTGGCGCGATACAGCGCCATATCGGCATTGCGCATCAGCTCTTCGCTGGTCGTGCCATCGCCCGGCGACAGCGCGATCCCGATGCTGGCGCCGATGACGACTTCAAGATCGTCGCCCATGTCATAGGGCGCGCTGACGATCTGGATCAGACGTGCAGCGAATTCATTGACGTCGTTGAGCGTGACATCGGAGGTCAGCACGATGGCGAACTCGTCGCCGCCGAGCCGGGCGACGAGATTGTTGCCACGGACCTCGCCGCGCATACGTTCGGCGACCTGCTTGAGCAGGCGATCGCCGGTCGGGTGACCGAAGGAGTCATTGACGTTCTTGAACAGGTCGAGATCGACACAAAGCACCGCGACATGGCGTTCCGGATCACTATGATCCAGCGCCTGCGCGAGACGCTCCTGATAGAAAACGCGGTTGGGCAGATCGGTGAGCGCATCGTGATGCGCCATATGGGCAACGCGGGCTTCGGCCTTGCGGCGCTCGGTGATATCGACGACGGCAACAAGAAAGCCGTCGCGACCGTCGAACGCGACACGGCGGCCATAGGTCAGAACCTGAATTTCGGTGCCGTCGGCCTTGATGTGACGCCAGTTGCGGTCGGATTGATAGCTGTCGCCATGCTGCGTCAAGGCGCGCGTATGCGCCTCCCATTCGTCGCGCGGCCAGATCTCCCTCAATTCCATGCGCAGGAAGGCATCGCGCTCATAGCCGTAATGCGCGACAGCAGCGTCGTTGACGCTGAGAAACCGCATGGTGTCGGCCTCGAACACCCACATCGGCATCGGATTGCCGTCGAACAGCAGGCGGAACGACGCGTCGCGACGCTTGATCTCGGTGATGTCGGAGACGGTCAGCGAGACGAGATCGCCGAAAGCGGTGGCGGTGAGACGAAGATTGCGCTCGTCGCTGTCGATCTCGAGCCGGCCGCTGGCTTCCGAACCATTTGTCTTCTCGGCAATCATCGACAGCAGCCAGCGCGTGACATCGGGAAGACACAACGCATGTCCTCCCTCGCTCAGCCTGCGCCACTGCAGATCGGGCGTCGCCACTTTCAGGAGACGGGCTGCGCCCTGGTTATGATGCACGATCTGGAAATCGAAGGCGCGGTTCGCCGAATTGCGGATCGCGGCGAGCGAGACGATGCCCTCGTCGGTGGAAGAGAAGATCGCGTCCACCAGATTGTAGCGCGGCCCTTGCTCGTTGATATAGGCGCCCACGAGTTTGACGCCCCAGCGCGACGCGGTCGGCAGCGCCAGAATATCGTAGGTCTGCACCAGACCGTCGCGCACGCAATGCGCGGAGGCGAGATGCGGCCGCCCCGTCTGCAGCGCGCAATTGGCGGCTTCGGTCAGCGCCCTCGCGCAATCCGGCGGCACGACATCGAGCGGAATGTCCCAACGCTCATCGCCGAGCCATTGCTGAACATAACGGCCGCTGCGGGAGACCTCGTAACTGTCATCGCGGGATTTCAGCAGCACGATGTGATCCGCCATGCGGCCGAGGCTGCCGAGCATCACCTCTTCATAGCCGGGAAGGATCTGCCCGGGCCTTACGGCCGCCTGCCACTTGCGTTGCAGCGCTGGGATGTCGTCAAAAACTTTGACGTCCGCACTTGCGGAGAGCTTCTTGGCCGCGATCACGACGCATCCTTGCGAAAACTTGTACCGGTATAAGCTATTCAGCCCCCGTCGCTTAATGTCGTGTAAATGTTTTACGGCCGAATGCCTCTACGTCGTCATGCCACAGCGCAAATTCGCGCGATGGTTAGTTCGCGATTCACAACAATGACAGGGGAATGACAATTCGATCGCATTCGATGTGAATGCAAGGAGATCGCAGCAGCTAGCGCGCGACCACTTCAATTTCACCATCGACGCCGTTCACGACGTTAAACGGCTTTTCGAACACCTTGCCTTCGTTCTTGGCGATGGCGCGATACTCGCCCTCGGCAAGCGTGACCTTCGGGAAGGCACCGATGGATTCCTTGATGACGTCGCCGGCCGGCGTGATCACCGACCATGCGGTGTTGGCCAGTGCCTCGCCGCCCTTGTCGCTCACCAGCTTCATGGTGATGACGGCTGCACGGTGGGTGACGGTGACATCGGTGAGCTTGCTCGCCTGCACACGGATGTCCGAACGCACCACCGAATTGGCGTCGCCGTAATTCGAGATGATGTAGTAGGTACCTTCCGGCAGCATCACGACATCGCCGGCGGCGACGTTCGGCAGCAACGCCGTGCGCTCGCCGCCATCAAACTGGCTGCCCTTGTAGATGCCGAAGGAAATCTGGTTGGGCGGAATCTTGCTGCTGCCGACACGACCTTCGATGCGCAGCCCGCCGGCCGGAAGCAGAAAGGCCTCGCGATCGACATCCGCCTTGATCATAACAGGCCTGACGGCGCTGACGAGACCAAGGGCCACATGCACCACATAGCTGCCAGGCGGCAGCGGGATGTTCGGGGTCGCGGTGCGGTCCTCACGCAGCAGCTTGAAGGCACCGGTCTCGTCCGGGCGATCGGAATACACACGCCAGACCAACCCGCCATTGATGGACGGCAGATCCTTGCCGTAGCGCGCGCTGAGGGCCAGCGTGCCTTGGGGAGGCACTGCCGGCGTCTGCACGGGCGACGGTGCCGGAGGTGTCACATTGGCGATGGGCGGCTGCAGCAGCGGCGCCGGCAGCGCGGGCGTAGCTGCCGGCCCGGAGGGCGGCGCGAGGCTGATGGCCGGGCCTGACGGCACATCAGGAATATTTGCTGGCGGAACCGGCGCCGGACGGTCGCTGAAGAACTGCGCGGAGGCCGAGTGGGTGAACAAGGCGCCATGCATCAGCACGAGCGCCAGCGCCAAAGCCAGCCGCCCGCTCCGGCCGGATGTGTGCAAATCAGGACCCCACGTCGTCATCGACATGCTTTTCAACGAAAACACGGCAAATTCAAGCCTTCATGAAGATACCGCGACGTTCGGCCCGGGACCGCCCACAGCCCCGAGACGGCCTCGACGTGAATAGTCGTCCGGACGTCGATATGCAGTCATATTCGGCACCTAAGTGTCGGATACATCGCGTAAATGATGAACGGTCGATTGTCTGGCATGATGGCGTCGTTGCGCCTAGGATCGCCGGCAGCGTTGGGAGTTTCGTTTGCTGGAGTTATTGATGGGGCGCAGCCAGAACGGCGCGAATGGCCGCGACAAACCGGGGCTCGGCAGCATTCGCCGTCCGGTGGTCGGTCTGGCGCTTGGCGGCGGCGCGGCCCGCGGATTCGCCCATATCGGTGTGCTGCGTACGCTTCTGGCCCATGGCATCGTTCCCAATGTGGTGGTCGGCACCTCGATCGGCGCCGTGGTAGGCGGCTGCTATGCCACCGGCCATCTCGATACATTCGAGGAATGGGCGCGCGGGCTGCAGCCGCGCAACATTTTTGGCTATCTCGACATCCGCCTCAACGGTTCCGGCCTGATCGGCGGCAACAAGCTGGCGGCCCAGCTCGAGGCTTCCATCGGTGCGCAGGTGATCGAAGACTTGCCGGTGAAATTTGCCACCGTGGCCACGGAAGTGCGCACCGGCCACGAAATCTGGCTCACCCATGGCCGCGTCGTTGACGCCATGCGCGCGTCCTACGCCCTGCCCGGGATTTTCTCGCCCATTCTAGTCGGCGATCGCTGGCTAGTGGATGGGGCGCTGGTCAATCCGGTTCCCGTCTCCGCGGCCCGCGCGCTGGGCGCCGAGATCGTCATCGCCGTCAATCTCAGCAATGACGTGTTCGGGCATTCGATCACCATCTTCGACCATGGCAGCAGCGCAGAGCCGCCGGCCCCCGTGGTCGAACCGGAAGCACCAGCCAAGCCGAAGCGCAGCTTCACCAGCTTCTTCTCGGCCGAGCGCACCGTGAAACGTGAGTTCTTCGGCAGCAGCGAGCGACCCGGTATTTCCACCGTGATGATCGATGCCTTCAACATCATGCAGGATCGCATCACCCGCGCCCGCCTCGCCGGCGATCCACCGGACATGCATATCGCGCCGCGCGTCGGTCAGTTCGGGCTGTTCGATTTTCATCGCGCCGACGACATGATCAAGCATGGCTCCAAGGCGACGGAACGCGCGATCGAGGGCATCCAGGAGGCCATCGAGATGCTGGTCCCCGAAGCGGCCAGATCGCCTGCGCCGGCCGTGGCGCAGAAGCCGGCCGCTTCACAGGACCAGTGATCCCGAACGCAGTATCTACGCCGTCCCGATATATTCGCGCAGCGCTTCCTGCTCGTGTTCGTATTCGCTGACGCGCGACTTGACGACGTCGCCAATCGAGATCAGTCCGACCACGCGGCCGTCGTCGAGCACCGGCAGATGGCGGAACTTGCCATTGGTCATGCGCTCCATGATCCAGCCCACCGTATCGGACGGCGAACAGGTCACGACCTTGCGCGTCATCACAGCGCCGACATCCTCATCAAGTGCGCCCGCACCGCGCTCTGCGATGACTCGCACGATGTCGCGTTCGGAAATAATGCCGTCGATCTCATGCTTCGTCATGACCAGCACGGCACCGATCTTGCGTTCGGTGAGCAGCTTGACCACCGACGACACCTTGTCGCCCGGCGCGACGCTGACAATGTGATGGCCCTTACCGTCGAGAATTGCACTAACCAGCATTTGTCGCCTCCTCACTGACCATGCTCTTCAGATGAGCGCAGTCCTTCCTTCTTGTTTGCAACAAGCGGCTACGGAGGCGAAGCTCGATGGTCGTGCAGATGGGTGATCGAGCCTAACCACCGCTCACGCAGAACGGATTCGGCCTCGAGAGCCGAACCAGCCGGCATGAGTCACCTGTCTATTTGGTAATGATGGGGGAAGTGCGCTGCACCCGCAAGGTGTCAGCAGGCATCTAATGCAAATCCGGCATGTCCGAAGGAGATGGCTCTGAAGCCGTGCGCTGCACCCGCGGGATGGGGTCAAACAGCGAGAACAGCAGCAGACCAGCCAAAAAACCGCCGATATGCGCCTGCCAGGCTACCGTCGCGCCCTCGCTGCCAACGGCAATGGAGCCCATACCGAAGATGATGTTGACGCCGAACCAGACGGCGAGAAAGCCGATCACGCGCGGATCGCGCAGCGCGCGCAATAGCGGCAGCGCCGGCACCCGTGCGGCCTGATCGGCATCGCCGCGATTGAAGGAGAGGAAGCTGCCGCGCACGAATGCGAAGCGGATCGCCGCCGCCATCGCACCGGAGACCGAGGCCGAGGCGCCGATCATCGGCGCGAGTTCATGCTCATGGGTGACCAGATGCGCAGCCGCGCCGGCGATCGCCGTGACCGCCATGAACAGGAAGAACCGAACCGCACCGAAGCGCCGCGCCAATGCACTGCCGAACGGCAGCAGCCAGAGAATGTTGAACCCAATATGACTGAGATTGGCGTGCAGCAGCGAGTAAGTGACGAAGGTCCAGATCTCCGCCCCGGTCCCGCCCGGAAACGGCATCGACAGCAGCGTCTGGTCGTAGCGTTTCGGGATGAAGCCGAACAGCTCGATGATCCAGTAGTCCAGATCCACCGGCAGCAACGCGCGGATGACATGAATCACTGCGAGCAGCCCGACATAGGCCGTCAGCGCGCCCGGCAGGGTCAGGATCGGTTCGCGCGGGGGATTTTCCGATGGGTCCAAGGCGGCAACGGTCTGTAACGGCTCTGGCGAGCGATGCTCCAGATAGGCGTGTTTCGTACCGCGATGCAAGATGGGGGTATCAACATCCGTCAACGGAATGAAGCCGGAGGCTCATTGCGCAATCCGCCGGCTCTAGCCGCAGGCGGTCGGCCCGGCGACTTGTCCGCCAGCTACCTGGCCGGTTTGACGACCTCACCAGACACGGGATCGATGCGGATCTCGATTTCGGCGCCGTTGCGGTCGAAACCTTCGATTTCCCAGCATCCCTTGCTGCGCTTGGCCTTCTTGACCGCATAGCCGAGCGCTTCGGCTTTCTCGATCGCCTTGTCGATCGACACAGCTTGTCCAGTTGCTGCTGACTTGCAGGCGACGTCATCGGCGTGCGCGATGCTTGCGCCGAGGCCAAGCGAGGCGGCGATCAAGGCGATGGCAGCGTATTTCATGGCAATTCCTTTGCGATGTGTTGGGCGACCGTGATGCCATATGGCGCCCGACGGCTTCCTGACATGGCCTGTCAGGAAGCCGTCAGCGAGGCATCGGTAGGTTGGGGACATGTTCACCCCCACCGGAGATGTCCCATGCTGCCAGCCATGTTCCTGATCGCCGTCACCCTGCCCTTGATGGCTGCGGTGGAATTGCGTTTCGACACGTTCGTGATCCTGATGATTCTGGTTTGCGCAGTGGCCGGCTTGACGGCACCGGCAGGCGGAGGCCACGCTGCAACCAAGGCACGCCGGCCGATTGACGCGCCGAACGATCCTGCCAGCGAGACCGATGACAAACCACTCAAGAAAACGGCAGCGCATATGCGCGAATCCGCGCTGGCCGGTTGAGCCACGAGAGGCCCGGCCCCGGAGCACGCGATGACAATGCGCGCCAGCGTAATCACCCGCAACGGCATCCTGATTGGCACAGTGCTCGCCGCTCTGATCGCCGGCAACACCACGATGCCTGTTGCGGTTGCCAAGGATGACAAGTCCGACTGCAAGCGCGCACAGGACTGCGCCTTGCAGGCGCTCAAGAGCGGCGAGATCCGCCCATTGACCGACGTGCTGGCGGTCGCCCGCGAAAAACTGCCCGGCGAGGTCATCAAGGTCGAGCTCGATCGCGATGACGGGATCTGGGTCTATGAGATCAAGGTGCTCACGGAATCCGGCAAACGCCGAGAGATCGAAATCAATGCCCAGACCCTCGCGGTCATCAAGATCGACTGAACTATGCGCATCCTGGTGGTAGAGGACGAACCGCGCATTGCCGCAGATATCCGCCGCGGGCTGGAAGCTGCGAACTATGCGGTTGAAACGGTCGCGGACGGCAACGAGGCCTGGTTCAAGGGTGAGACGGAAGACTACGACGCCATCGTGCTCGATCTCGGCCTGCCCAGGCTCGATGGGCTCTCGGTCTTGCGCCGACTGCGCGAAGCCGGCATTGCCACGCCGGTGCTGGTGCTCACCGCGCGCGATGGCTGGCGCGACAAAGTCGAAGGCATCGATGCCGGTGCCGACGACTATCTCGCAAAACCGTTCCAGATGGAGGAATTGCTGGCCCGGCTGCGCGCGATCACACGCCGTGCTGCGGGGCAAGCTTCTTCATTGATCAAGGCCGGCCCGCTCGAACTCGATACGCGATCGCAGACGGCGACCATCGATGGCCGTTCACTTGCTCTTACGGCGATGGAATATCGCCTGCTCGCTTATCTGCTTATGCATCGCGGGCGTACGATGTCGCAGGGCGAATTGCTCGAACACATTCATGCCGGCGATACCGACCGAGACATCAACGCGGTCGAGGCCATTGTCGCGCGGCTCCGCAAAAAGCTCGGCATTCCCCTGATCGAAACGCATCGCGGTCGCGGCTATTGCATTCCGGCGGAGCCATCGTGAACACGCGCTCCCTTGCGTTCCGATTGAGTTGCGCGGCCGCGCTGGCGATCGCCATCGCGCTCGGTCTCGCTGCATTCGGGCTTCGGACCATCTTCAATCAGGAGATCGAACGCCGTGCGGCTGCCGAGCTCGGTCAGATCGTGGTGGCGCTTGCAGCACAAGTGAAGATCGACGTGAGCGGGACACCTTCGCTGGAAGCGCCGATGTCAGATCCGCGCTTCGAAAAACCCTATGGAGGACTCTATTGGCAAATCAGCCATGGTGAGAACCGCGCGCGTTCACGCTCGCTATGGGACTTCGCGCTCACTGTCCCCGAAACGCAGCATGGCGACGCACGCTGGACTACCGATCTCGCCGGCCCCGATCATGCAAAACTGCTAGCTGTCGTGCAGACCATCGCCGTCACGTCGCCATCGGGGCCTGATGTGCCCCTGCAGATCGTCGCTGCATTGGATCGAACCGATCTCGCCGCCTCCCAGCAATATCTGTTCAGACTGCTGGTGCTGTCGCTGAGCGCCCTCGGCCTCATCCTCATTATCGCTATGTCGATTTTCATCCGCCTTGCCCTGCGCCCCTTCGACGAGTTGGGGCGCGGGCTCAGGCGCATTCATGCCGGCAGCAGCCGCTCGCTCGGCGGCCGCTTCCCGGACGAAGTGCAGCCGGTGGTGAACGATCTCAATCGGCTGATCGCCTTTCAGGATGCCGCATTGGAACGCGCGAAAACGCATGCGGCCGATCTTGCCCATGGATTGAAAACGCCGCTGGCGGTTCTCGGCGCCGTCGCAAGACAGGCGCGGCACGACGATTGCAACGAACTCGCCGATCCCATCGACGAGCAGATCCTGCTGATGGGTAAGCAGGTCGACCGTGTGCTTGCGCGGGCGCGGGCCGGTGTCTCGGCCGCACTGGGCCGTAGCGCCATTCCGGTCGGCCCTGTGGCCGACAAGATCGTTCGCGCGTTGCGTCGCCTGCCCGACGATCGCGCCCTGCAATGGGATTGCAACATCGCCGGCGATGCGAGCTTCCCCGGCGATGAGGGCGACCTGACCGAGATTCTGGCCAACCTGCTCGACAATGCCCGCAAATGGGCCGCGACGCGGGTGCAGCTCGACGTGTCGCAGAGCACCGATCATACCGTGCTGCGCGTCGAGGACGACGGCCCCGGCCTACAACCCGAACAGATGCAGCAGATCGGACGCGGATTGCGCTGGGACGAGACGCTGCCCGGCACCGGCTTCGGCCTCGCGATCACGCGTGATCTTGCCGAGGCCTATCGGGGACGGATCGAACTGGAGCGGTCGCCGCTCGGCGGGCTCAGTGTCGCCGTGATTGTGCCGCGGCCAGTCTGACCGCCCGGCACAACGAAAAAGGGAGAGCCCCTGAGAAAGGCTCTCCCTGGTCCGATCGATCTTCTCGCGCCGGGCGACATGCTATCGGCGATCATGCCGACACCCCCACCCCTCCCCGCGCGGTGACCGTCTTGTTTGACGACAACCCTGTGTAAGCGCACGGACCGGGCCGCTGGAGACAGCCCGCTCCGCTCTGGAGTGAGAGCAGGATACCCGTTATCCCCCGACCCGCAAGAATATGGTGAAGATAACGTTAACGCCGGAAAGCCAAACCGACTCAGTGGAAAACGCCGTTTCGGCATGGACGCTGCAATGACCCGTCTGCACAACATGTAGCGGTCAGTATTGGATGGATTCGGGACAGATTTGTCCCTGATCGCCAGCTGACCGGGTCAGGGATCAGCGCGCATGAAACATCCTTCGAACCGTAAGTTTTTCGCCTATTGGGACGAAAAGCGTGGTTTTGCGCGTGCGCCCGATCGCAGCGAGATCGAGCCAGGCCCGATGCGCGAACTGCTCGGCGACATTTTCGTGCTCGGCTACGACAAGACCGCCAATTTCCCATTCCGCGTGGCGGGTACCAGAGTTTGTGCCCTGCTCGGCCGCGACCTGAAGAACAAGCCGTTCCCCGAACTGTTCACCCTCGCCGGCCGCACCGAGGTGGAGGAGATGATCACCGTCGTCTCCGAGGAACAGCTGGTCGCGGTGGCCGGCGTCACGGCCCACACCGAATTCGGCGACAAGGCGCATCTGGAGCTGCTGCTGCTGCCCTTCGCCGCGCGCGCGCATACGCCCATCAGCCTGACCGGGCTGCTGGCGCCGATGACGCCGTTCAACGGTCGGCTCGGGCCGATGCAGGTCACGTCCTACCGCTATCTCGCGCATCAGCCGCAGCGCTTTGCGCCGCGCGTGATGCGCAAGCTGCAGGCTGCGCGCGGCCTGATGGTCTATGAAGGCGTGAGCTGACCATCTCCGTGCGACCTCAGTTCATCGCACCGCGAATGGACGCGCAAAAGTGGTATATGTAACGCCGCATTAACCTTGCGGGCTTTACGGTCGGTACGAAATTCTCCGCAGGACCGGCCTGACACCGATGGCGCTCGCCCAGACCAAATCGATTCTTCCCTCCGCAGAAGAACGGCGACGCTTCCAGCGCGTAAAAGTCCACCTGCTCGGCCGCTACATGCTGCCGGATCGCCGCGAATTCCCGTGCCAGGTCATCAACATGTCCCCGGGCGGCCTGGCGCTGCTCGGCCCCGGCATCGGCCAGGTCGGCGACCGCGTCATCGCCTATCTCGACCACATCGGCCGCGTCGAAGGCAAGATTGCCCGTATCATCGACAATGGTTTTGCGATGACAGTGGGCGCGACGCCGCGCAAGCGCGACAAGCTGGCGGCGCAGCTCACCTGGCTCGCCAATCGCGACATCCTGAATCTGCCGGAAGACCGCCGCCATGATCGTATCGTGCCGCGCAATCCGATTGCCGTACTCACCCTGGAAGACGGCATCCAGATGAATGGCCGCATCATCGACCTGTCGCTGTCCGGCGCGGCCATCGCGGCGGAGAAACGTCCGCCGCTGAATGCCCAGGTCATGCTGGGTCGCATCCCCTCGCGCGTGGTCCGTCACCTCGAAGACGGCTTTGCGCTGGAGTTCGCGCACGAGCAGTCGCCGGAGACGTTGGAAGACAGCGTCAACGCGCGGTAAACGCCACAGCGCACCAAATCGCGATTTTGCAGTGTTGTGAGCGCGCTATCTGCAGCAGCAGATACCGCACGCCTTGCGGCAGGTTAACCGCTGCGGTTAACGCGCCGGACGCGGAATGCGCACAGTTCCTGATTTTGCAGAACTTCGGCGATTAACGCGCAAAATTCGATGCAAACCCGATTGCATCAAATTTGAGTCAATTGCGCCGCGCATTTGAATTGTAGTCGTCTCAATTGCACTTCGCCGACTTAGCGGCGACGAAAATCCTTCCTGCCAAGGTGGTCCCAACAAAAACGGGGGCCACAATGGCTGGTAACAAGGGGCGTATCGCGGGCTTTGTCGTTGCGACAATCCTGTGCGGACTGACTGCGACGGCACATGCGGCCGGCGAAAAACTCTATGCAAGTCTCGGCGACACCACGCGTGCGCCGATCGGTTGGGTCGAGTTCTGTTCCGAGAATTCGGCCGAGTGCCGCGGGGGCGCCACGCAGCCTCGCGACATCGTCATCACGCAGACGGCGTGGAAGGATTTGGTGCGCGTCAATCGTTGGGTCAACGAAACGATCAAGCCGATCACCGACATGGATCATTGGGGCGTGATCGAGAAGTGGTCGCTGCCCGACGATGGCTACGGCGATTGCGAAGACTATGTGCTGTTGAAGCGCAAGATGCTGATCGAGGCCGGCTGGCCGCGTGAGGCGCTGCTCATCACTGTGGTGCGTGACAAGAAGGGCGACGGTCATGCCGTGCTCACCGTGAAGACCGACAAGGGCGAATACGTGCTCGATAATCAGAACGAGAACGTGCTGGCCTGGACCGAGACCGGCTACCGCTTCGTCAAGCGTCAATCGCAGAGCGATCCGAATGTGTGGGTCTCGCTCGGTGACAACCGCCCGGCCGTTGCGACTGCCAGCGCTCGCTGATCACAACAGGAATTGGAGACACGCGACCCGGTCACATCCCCACCCCTCCCCGTCCCAGACCGGATCGCGCGCGGCCGAACCTCCCCCAAGGTTCGGCCGCAACTTTTCGCTGCTGAGCCAAACACGCTGGCGAAACGCATCAGCATGTCATGCAGATCGCAGAAGAGTTAGTTGCGGGAAATTTTGTTGGGATCGAGCGTACCGTCGGCGCGATAGCCGAAGCGCGCCAGCGCCGCGGCAGCGAAGCGCTTGCCCAAGCGGCGCTCGAGTTCGCAGAACATCCATACGAAAGCCATCGCGAGAGTGCAGACGACCGCGACGAAGAAGAGTGTGAGATGAGAAATATCGAGGGTCATGATCATGTGCTCGGGCTTGCAAATCGAAACTCGCAACTGACGAACCAGCCGACCTGACGTCCCCCTCGCGCTGACCGGGCTGCGCTGCCCCCGAACGATACGCGGCACAGATTACCGCCACGCCGCCCGGTTACGACTTTAGTAGCACAAGCCTCTCTGACGCGTAAGCGCCGGGCATGACACGCTCCTCTACGCAAAACGCATAGACATCGCTGCGCGGCGGTACTGCTGGATTATTCGCAGACTTCGACGCGACGAACGCGCCAGCCCTTCGCCGTACGAACGCGTTGATTGGCCAGACGGCAGCCGCCCAGATCCTCGTAACGGTAGATCGAGGGGTAGCCATAGCCGTAGCCGTAATATGGGCCATAGCCATAATAGGGGCCGTAGCCGTAATAGCCGGGATATCCCAGACCGATCCCGAAGCCGAAACCACCACCACGGTAAAAGCCGCCGCGATGGAAACCACCGCCGTGAAATCCGCCACCGTGGAAACCACCACCACCATGGAAACCACCGCCACCATGGCCGCCGCCGCGGGCCGAAGCGACACTTGGGGCTGCAAGCGCGAGGACCGCGACCGCCATGACCCCGAACATTGCCTTGCGTAACATTGCCACTCTCCGTCAGGCGCCTGATGCGCCATCGTGGATATCTATGTAGCTATCGCGCACGGATTGCGTAATTCACTCGGCCTCAATTGTTCGCGACCGATCTGCCCGGCATCAGCAGCCCTTGCAGATATTCTTCACCTTGCGATCGACATCGCGATCCTGCTTGTCCACCAGATCATTGCCAGTGGTCGGCTTGCCATCATAGGACGGCTGCCCCGTGCCACTGGCGCCGGTCGTGATGCCAGCCGGCGCACGGCCGCCGCTCGCATTGGCCGTCCCAGCGCTATTGGTGCCGGCGGTGCCGCCTGCCGCACCACCACCCGCGCCGCTCCCCTGTGCGAATGCCGCAGACGACGCCAGCAGCCATACAGTTGCAGCGCTCGCGACGAATTTTCTCGCGATAGATGTCGAAACATAAGCCATGAGCGTTTTCCCTTTCCGGGAGGCAACGACAGTTGGACGCACCAGTTCCGGCATCCGGAACGATTCCCTGACGCACGGCTTGACGTGCACCCACCGGACTCACGCTATGAGAAAGCTGATCGGCTTCGATGACGACACCCTGGCCAAGCTCACGCAACTTGGCCGTGATCGCATGGCAACATTTCAGGAGCTTGCCGACGAAGCCTTTGCAGATCTCCTGAAAAAGCACGGCGTGCCCACCGATCTCAAAGATGCGCTACGCAAGAGCATGAGGAACGCGGGCGCATCCGCATCGGCGCGCCGGACCTCGGAGCGCGCGGTTAGCCCATCCGCAACAAGGAAACGCCCCCATGCCAAACGAGCCACAAAGAGACCCGTTCGTCGAGGGTGAGAACGCCGCGCAGAAAAACATTCCCGCGGAAGCCAATCCGTATCAGGAAGGCACGGAGGATTTTGCGCTGTGGAGTGCGGGCCACGAACGCGTCGCCAGCGCCCTGGTCGCGCGCGAGTCGGAAGGCACCTAGCGTTCCGACTCGGATCGATCTCAACCGATCTTCTTCATGCCCTGCTTGAAGCGCGGGCCGTTGGCGGCATAGAAGCGCGCTGCGCTGCCCATGGCCGTGACCTGTTCGGGCGACAGCGTGCGGATGACGCGCGCGGGCGAGCCGATAATCAGCGAGTTCTCCGGATATTCCTTGCCTTCGGTGATCACCGAGCCGGCGCCCACAATGCTATTCTTGCCGATGCGTGCGCCGTTCATCACGATCGAGCCCATGCCGACCAGCGCGCCATCCTCGATGGTGCAGCCGTGCAGGATCACATTGTGACCGATGGTGCAGTTCTTGCCGATGGTGAGTGGGAAGCCCTTGTCGGTGTGGCAGGTGCAGTTGTCCTGCACATTGGAGCCTTCGCCGATCTCGATCCATTCATTGTCGCCGCGCAGCACGGCGCCGAACCAGACACTGGCTTGCGATTTCAACCGGATCTTGCCGATTACATCGGCGGTGTCGGCGATGAAGTAATTTCCGTCGGCCGGAAGGTCGGGCCCCTGCCCGTCGAGTTCGTAGATTGCCATGAGTGCGTTGTCTCCCTGTGCGGATCACACTGCACGAAGCGGCAGGTGGAGACCAGTGCGCGCGCGGGCGAAGCCTTATGCGCCGGCGATGATGCCGAGCGCTTGCAGGGTCAGTACTATGAAGGTGCCCGACATCAGGCTCCAGAAACCGGCAATCACGGTGGCGATCATCACGAACTGGACGCGATGCGGCTCCGGCGCGCCGGAACGCAAGGTGTTACGCATGATGATGAAGGGCGCAGTGAAGACCAGTAACGGCACGGCGGCAAAACCTTCCGGCGTCGGCCCCTGCTGCAGCAGCGCGAAGCTCGGCGGCCGGCTGGCAAATGTCTGATACGCGCTGGCGACCGCGCCGGCGATGGCAAAGCCAATGGCGATCTGGATGAAACAGTTGAGGGCAATCGGAGACATAAGCGACGCTTCTTGGGCAATTAGGTCTACTGGCCCGCAATGTACCCCGATCGCGACCGAACGCCACACTAACCTTAAGAAAGAGTTAATGCGCGACCTGCCGTCGCACCGCGCATTGCAATGCGCAGGTTCCATCCAGGGAACAGCGAGCCGTTAACCATTCAAGGGCATGGTCGACCAGTTGATTCGCCTGCGGAGAAACCGCGGGTTTTGTTGAGTGGTAGTTGCTTACGCGCGCATGTCCCTGCTGTTCCCGACCCACCCGACGACGCGGCCACGCCGCCGCCAGCGCCGTCACAGCCATCTTGTGCCGATCCTGTTTGGTCTGGGCCTCGCCGCCCCTGCCGTCGCGGTGGTCGCCTATCTCCTGTGGCCGACATGGCAGAGCCAGAAGCCCGGCGATCCCGACCGTATCCCGGTGAGCGTCGGCTCCACACTGTTCAACGTTCCGACACACGCCTTCCGCCGCAAGGTGCAGAAGCATTCCGGTCCGCAGGAACGCGTCGACCTCAGCTACGTCTACCCCTCGCTGGAAGCCAGCGAAGCGCCGCGTCACATGACGATGGAGAATTTCGACGAGCACGTGCAGCCGATCGATCGCATCTTCCTGTCGATCTCGGCGCATCACAATGCGACGTCGCCGGATGCACGCCTGCGCACGATCTATCCGCTCTATGCGGCCCAGGCGTCACGCAGCGCAGACGGGCTGACCGTTCAGCCCTTCCACGATTATACGCCCTATGCGAGTGAGGATCTGTTTCTCGGCAATGCGCCCACGTTGGTCGCGCGTTGCACGCGGGATGCCGCGACACCCGGCATGTGCATGAGCGAGCGCCGCGTCGGCGGCGCCGATCTCATCTTCCGCTTCCCGCGCGCCTGGCTCGACGACTGGCGCACGGTCGGTGACGCAATGGACCGCCTGTCGGCCCAGCTTGGCGGACAGTAGTTCGCCTTACTCGCTGTCAGCGAGATCTTCTTCCAGAATCGCCATCTGGAACTGGAAGGAGCGATCGTCGTCCTCGTCATCGACGAACAGCACGCCGACGAATTCCTCGCCGATATAGACTTCCGCAGAGTCGTCCTTCTTCGGACGCGGCACGACGCGAATTTTCGGATTGCCGAATACGCGCTTGAGATAGGCGTCGAGTTTTCTGACTTCCTGAACGTCCACAGGCGTCTCCAATGCAGGTGATGTGGGATGAGCTGATGGAGAACGTTTAATCCCAGATGACGCGCACGGCTAGGCCGTTTGGCGAAAATTCACGTCATCCACTACAGGCAAACAGCCAAAAATAAATACGTTGCCATCGCCCGCGAAAGCGGGAGATGGCAATCAGGGCAGATCGTCGCGATGCCTAGAGGCCGAGTGCGTTGAGCATCTGGTTCATCGTGCGTGACGGCTCCGAACAGCCGGCTTCGCCGACGATCTTCGCCGGCACGCCTGCGACGGTGACGTTGTGTGGCACTGGCTTCACAACGACGGAGCCAGCGGCGATGCGCGCGCAATGGCCGACTTCGATATTGCCGAGAATCTTTGCACCGGCACCGATCAGAACACCGCGGCGAATCTTCGGATGACGATCCTCGTTCTCCTTGCCGGTGCCGCCGAGGGTCACGCCATGCAGGATCGACACATCGTCCTCGATGACTGCCGTTTCACCGACGACAAAACCGGTTGCGTGATCGAGGAAGATCCCGCGGCCGATCTTGGCGGCCGGATTGATATCGGTCTGGAACGCGCCGGAGGCGCGGCTCTGCAGATACCATGCGAAATCCTTGCGGCCCTTGTTGTAGAGCCAATGTGCGAGGCGATGCGCCTGGATCGCGTGAAAGCCCTTGAAGTAGAGCAATGGGTCGATGAAGCGCGACGTTGCGGGATCGCGGTCGTAAACGGCGACGAGATCTGCACGGAAAGCGTTGCCGATATCGGGATCGTCGCGCAGCGCTTCGTTATACGTCTGGCGGATCAGATCGCCGGACAGCGCCGCATGATCGAGACGCTCGGCGACGCGGTGCACCACGGAGTCTTCGAGACGATTGTGATGCAGAACCGTCGAATAGATGAAGGATGCGAGTTCGGGCTCGCGATGGACGATATCCTCCGCCTCGCTGCGAATGCGATCCCAGATCGGATCCAGGGTTGCGAGTTTCGCGGTGGTAGGATTGGTGCTCTGCACGGCCATTGGCGGACTCGCAAATTCATCAACTGGGCGACGACTATAGCACAACACCCACCGCCGCGGCGGCGAGCCTCATGCCATCGTGAATCCCGGCCAACCTGGGATCCGCATGCTAACCCATTGAATAAACATGCGTTCCGCCGGCCACGCCGGGACGCCCAATAACCGGGCGTGCGGAAGAAGTGGGCGATCCCGCGGTGAAAACAAGGCCCCCTTCCATAACTCCTCGCGATGATGCGATCAGCTCTGCCGCGACAGAAAGTCGAGCACACCTTCCTTGTAGACGCGGTCGCCGACCGCGCGCATGTGGTCGCGATTGGGGATATCGAGCACTTCCGAGCCCGGGATCACCTTTTCGAGATCATGCGCGGAGCCAGCCACGTCATCGGTGGTGCCGACGGCAATGAGCACCGGCACCTTGATGGCACCCGCTTCCTCATAGGTCATCAGCCGGCGCGAACCGCGCAGGCACGCCGCGAGCGCACGGCGATCCGAGCGCGTCTGATCGGCGAAGGCACGGAAGGTCTTGCCCATGGGATCGGTGACATCGTCGATCGATGCCGCCTCGAGCGCCGTGGCGACATTCTCGCCGGGACCGCCGCCCTTGATCAGGCCGATACCGATACCGCCGAGGATCGCGCAACGCAGCACTTCCGGATGGCTGTAGGCGATATAGGCGGTGATGCGCCCGCCCATGGAATAACCCATCATATCGGTGCGTTCGATGTTCAGATGCTTCAGCAGTGCCCGCACATCCGCCGCCATGGTGCCGATGCCGTATTGTTCGGAATCATAGAGCTTGGTGGAATCACCATGGCCGCGATTGTCGAGCGCGATGACGCGGCGGCCGTGTTTCTTCAGCTCGGACACCCAGGTCGGATACACCCAGTTGACGTTCTTGCTCGACGCGAAGCCGTGTACGAGCACGATGGGCTCACCCTCGCCTTCATCGAGGTAAGAAATTTCGACTGCGCCGTTGTGAAAGCTCGGCATCCAGGATTCCGTTGGCTTGAGAAATGCAATGTGGGTGGGAAGTGGCGAATTTAGCCGTGTGCGAGGGCCGGCGCCAGTACAGGAGGTGACCCGTTCGAGCGTGCGGCCATGTTCTGAAGTAATACGTCCTGTCGCGCCGCGAGTTCACGCTTGATCCGGCGCGCCCTGGATTGTTGCAGGTAAGACCATGTGAGGCGCTCGGTGGTCGCCTTGATGGAGATGACGAGACCGATCAGCAGCCACAGCGCCCAGAACAGCCACATGCCAAGCTGGAAGGCGCCAGCAGCGAGCACGACAGCGCCGCGACCGAACAGCTTGAGGATCGCACGCGTCTGCCCGCCTTTCGCAGCGGCCAGCTTCGATGCACGCGCCACATCCTTCGGACCTTGGGCGATACGCAGCGTATCGAGCGCGCCGCGGGTGCCGGCCTTCTCGCCGACGCGGCCGACATCCTTGGCGAAGCGGACGATATCGCCGGCCTTCTCGGCACGGAATGCCGTCTTGATGGCCGCCGCCGTCTCTGCCGGCCGGAGCACCGAGGCGTTCGCCATCGCCTCCTTCAACACTGGCCCATCCACCATGCTGCGCGCCGAGCGCGCTGCCCATGTGGTGAGGCCCTCGCCGATCCGTCCGACCTTTCGGGCATCCTTCACCAGTGTCAGCCCGGCGCGCACGGGCGCTGCGCCGCCCGCGCTGATATATGTGGCGGCCGTGACCGCGAGGCCCGCTGCAGCGAGGCCGAGGATCAGATGATCGGTCTCTTCGCCGAAAGCGAGATGCTTGCCCTCGCGCACGGCATCACGGATGTCGCCGAACACGAAGAGATCGCCGGCTACCGTGCCCGACAAAGTGGCAAGATCGTCGGCATTGCCGGTGACGAAGCCGGTCGCGAAACGTTTGGCAAAATTGGACGCCGATGCATCGGTAGCGACAGCGTCGTTCACGCGCTGCGTGAGGTCGTCTGGCAGCTTCACCTTTCGCGCTTCCGCAAGATCGACAAAACTCCTGGCGAGATCGGCATCCCGGTCCGCCAGTGCCGCCTCAGCCTGCTTCGCCAGCATATCGGGATCGCGGCGCAGCGCGGCGCTCACCTGCGCGTCCGCCAGCGCCACCGGATCATCCTGTGCCAGCAGCATGGCACCGGCGTCACGCGCCTGCGGCCACACGAGCAGGCCGACGGTCGCGCAGACCGCAATCCCCGTCAGAGCCGTATCGAGCCGAAACCGCATGCCGTTCCTTGTCTTCGCCTTATCCTCGCACCTTTTATCAAGTGGTGCGTCACGGTTCGGACACAACCGCCCCGACGAAAGAAGGGCTATCCCGTAGCGCCCAAACTGTGTCGAATTTGCAGGACTGAATGCCAGTTCCGCAGTCTAGGAATCAGCGTCCGGGGCCAGTATGGTGCGCCGCACTGAACGGCCGCGAAACGCATAGCGCGCGACTGTTGCAAGCAAAGGTAGATACGATGTCCGACCACGTGGTTCCGCACTTTCACAATGACGCCGGCGTTCCGATCATCGAGATCGGCTCGAAGGAGTTCATGTGCGTGGGCGCCAACCCGCCGTTCGACCACCCGCATGTCTTCCTCGATCTCGGCGACGACAACGAGATCATTTGCCCCTATTGCTCGACGCTGTATCGCTACGCTGCCGATCTGCACGCTGGCGAAGCCCGCCCGCCGGAATGCGTCGTGAAGGACAAGGCCGCCTGATTTCTCCCGCGTGACGCCGTCACGAACGATCGCCATCGCCGGTGCGGGCATCGGCGGACTGACGGCCGCCTTGGCGCTGGCCGCCAAGGGTTTTCGCGTCACCGTCCTCGAAAAGGCCGAACGGCTGGAGGAGGTCGGTGCTGGGTTGCAGCTCTCGCCTAATGCAAGCCGGATCCTGATCGCCCACGGCGTCGCCGAGCGGCTCGGGCCTCAGGCGATCACGCCGCGCACCGTCACCATCATGACCGCCCGCAGCGGCGGCGAGGTGGCGCGGCTATCGCTCTCCGCCAGCGCGCGGCCCGACGCGCCCTACTGGCTCGCCCACCGCGCCGATCTGCAGGCAGCGCTGGTCGCTGAGACCCGTAGCCGTCCGGAGATCGAACTCCGCCTCGGCTGCCCGGTCGACGCTATCGAGATCACCGCTGACGGCGTTCGGATCGGCGACCTCAAAGCCGCTGCATTGATCGGCGCCGACGGCGCCTGGTCGGCGGTGCGGAGCAAGGTCTTCCCGGAGGTCCAGCCGCAATTTTCAGGCCTGATTGCCTGGCGCGGCACCTGCGACGCGGGCGCCCTCCCCAAAGACATGCGCCCCTCCGGGGTGCAGCTGTGGATGGGGCCTCGCGCCCATCTGGTCGTCTATCCGATGTCCGCGGGCCAGCGCATCAATATGGTGGCCATCGTGCCCAGCGAGCCGCTCACCCCCGGCTGGAATGCGCCCGGCGCGCATGATGACATCAATCTGCATTTCAGCACGGCGCGCTGGCCCGCCAATGCGCGCGCTCTGATCGCAGCGATCGACAATTGGGGCCGCTGGCCGCTGTATACGATGCCTGATGGCGGTGCCTGGTATCGCGGCCGCGCCGCCCTGCTCGGCGATGCCGCCCATGCGATGGTACCCTTCGCCGCGCAAGGCGCCGGCATGGCCATCGAGGATGCCGCCGTATTGGCGCAGTGCATCGGCAAGACCAAGAGCGACGACGAGATTCCTGCGGCGCTGGCGCGCTATGCCGCGCTGAGAGAGCCGCGCGTGACCCGCATGCAGCGGACCGCCCGGCAGCAAGGGCAGATCTATCACCTGCAGGGTCCGATGGCGCTTGCGCGCGATACGGTCATGCGCCTCCTCGGCCCGCAGCGACTGCAGGCACGACAGGACTGGATCTATAACTGGCGGCCGTGAAGGCTTGCAGCGCCTCGTCAGAATGCCCTTCCCGCCTCGAATTTTTCCCTGATCTGTTTCAGTGGCACGTCCAGCTTCCGCTGATAGTGCGGCATATCGACAAATGACGTCCAGTCGCCGCCCCATTCGAGATCGTCGCTTAGCGCGACAGCTGCCAGATCCTTGTAGATCTTGATCTCGGCCTTGCTATCTCCCGTAAGATATTTGCCGTCCTTGAAAATCCCGACGTCCCACGCGATGCCGAAATTGTGGTTGCTCTGACCGCCGCGCGCGTTGGTCACTTTCCGCTCCAAGGATCCGTAACGGCCTTTTTTGTAGAGCTGATCCTGCTCTGCGTAAGTCCGCGTACCGGAGATGATCCGGACGCTGTAATTGGGCATGTTCGCTTTCGCGCGCGACAGAAACTGCCGCGCCAATTCCTGCGTGACCGGCAGCAATGTCCGCATCGCAGCTTCCGAACGAGGATCAAAGGCCCCGAACTGAGCAGCGATACGATTGAAGTTGCTGGCGAAATCCTGGTCCGCTTGATCGACCGCCGAACTCCATTTTCCGTTCAAGGCACCCTTGTACAGACCCGCGCAGCTCAACAGCCTCTGGTAGAACAGAATATCGTCGATGAACAATCGCGTACTCATATTTCCCCTCCCCGGTCAACCGCGCCACACACGCTCGGCGTTCAGGCGCCTCAGACGAAATCGGCTTGGGCGCTGCTCCAGCGCCTTTGCTTAAGCAGCGGATTGTCTGCAATTGCCTTTCGCAGCGTCCTGATGCGCTCGCGATATTTCTCCGCACCGATCGCAAGCAGATTGTCGTAGGGCTTGGAGGACTTCAGCGCATGATCGATCCGGGGCCAGGTCGTGCCATTGCCGCCGCGTCCTTGATGCACGATATCCGCGATTACGCAGCACAGATCGGCCGACCGGCCATCGATGCCGACGCGCGTGTCGGCCCGTGTCATGAAAGACCGATAGACAGCCACCATCCGATCGACCTGAGCGACGCGCGCTGCCATCGAACGGCTGGTCCAATGGATCAGCTTCGCTGCGCAGATCACCTCGGCGTCCTCGACCTCGATCAGACCGGGATTGAGATAACGCATCAGAAGTTTCGTGGAATCTTCGTTTTCCAGCGGCTTCGGTGTGGCTGTATCGGTGACGCAGATCCTGCCATTGCGAACGCCGAGATGCGGGAAGTAGTCGGGCGCCTCCGGCATCTCCAGCATGGTGCGGAAATATTGGACGAAATCCCCGTCAGCCACATGTGCGGCGAATTGCGCGAAGCCGAAGGTGAACGCCGCCCTGTCATATGTATTCAGGGTCAGGAAGTTGCGGCCCTCGCAGGCGGCCGTCGGCTCGATGAACATCGACCAGAAGCCGTGCTGCGCTTCAAAATCTGCGGCCCGGTAATTGAGCTTCTCGATCCTGCTACCGCCGAAGATGTTGTAGAGGCCTATATTGCCTTCATAGGAGACGCGCCGTCCGACGAAAAAGACGCTGCCTCCGTCTGGCCGGCATGAATAGTCGCTGCCATTACGCACGATATCGAAAAAGATCGCCATGAACCTGCCCCCGCCCGCGGCGGCAGGATGCTTTACTTCAGGTTGCAAATCAATCCAAACATGCTCCATGCGAAATAAGCACGCAGGAGATGTGCGGCGATGCCAGCCAGGTTAGCGCCGGCTTCGTCCCGGGGCGGGCGCTGGAGCCGGCGGCGGCGCGGAAGCGACGCATTTGTTCTTTTGCCATTGCTCATCGGCGAGCTTGGCCTGGGCGCGGGTCGAGATGTAATCGTTGCGATAGGCTAGCTCGCCGACCACGCTGCCGGCGGTGCCGGTCTGCGCCTTGTCAATCAGCCCCTGCAATTCGGCCGTCCGCGTCTGCAGCCGCTTGCGTTCGGCTTCCAGCTGCGGGCAGTCGCTCAGATCGTAGATCGACGGATCGACAAACGCCCCGGACAGTGCACCATCCCCCATGCTGGCACAGCCGCCGAGCTGGACGGCCAACAACAACATAACCGCCGCAGCGACGCAGGGCGTAGGACGAGAACGAAGGGCGCGGGCGATCATCGGAGCTTTCCAGAGCATGATCCCGAACTGTGGCTTCCGGTTTTCGGACAAGATCATGCTCTCACACTGGACAAAGCGGGGGTCTGTTTCATCGAAGATGGACCAGACCCTAGGCGGGCAATCTTGAGGTTGCGTAAAGCAGTGCCGGATGGCCGGATTGAGGCCGGAGCGCTCTGGCAAATATCAGATTTGGCGCGGCGGCCATTTGCGGCTATGGAGACGCGGCCTGCCCCCTTGATGGAATTGGTAGACATACAAGACTTAAAATCTTGAGTCCTCTGGGCGTGCCGGTTCGAGTCCGGCAGGGGGCACCAGGACCACACTAAACCATTGAAAAAGCTGAAAACTCTTAGTCATCATAGACTTAGAGAGACCGCCTTGCTACACAAAGGTGGTACACATTGGCAGTCATCAGCTACATGCAGCGTCGAGAATCGGGCACTTATGAATTCCGCCGAAGACTGCCTCAAATGCTCGCCGGCAAGCTCGCCCCAGCGCATTTGCGCGATGATTTCAGCGAGCTAATCAACGCCTCAACGAAGCGCTTCAAACGTGAGTACGTCCGGTCTCTGCGCACGAGTGACACGCGCATTGCAAAGACGCGAGATCATCAAGAGGCGTTGAAGTTTGATCGGCTACTGAAGGACGCGCTGGCATCCTTTCAGCAATCGCCGGAGCCCCATGGCGCACCGAAGCAACTTGACCTCAAAGAGCTTGGCGAATCCGTTTATCGACAGCTTCTTGCCGAGGATGATGCTGAACGCCTCACGGGCGATGACCGTCGAAGGCTGGGCCCTTCCGCTGCTGAACGCGCCGACGCTTGGCCGTTGCTTTCGGAGCTACGTCCTGCATCAGCAATCGGGATGGAGATTGACCACGCACAGATGTATGGGCTCCTCAATGAAGACCTCTCTGGCGAGTATCGCGAGGCTTTTGCTCGTCGTGATCCCAGCATCGTATCCGCTGAGACAAGCATCGAGCTTAAGCGGCGCGGCATCTTGTGGGATAAGACGTCAGAGGAATTTCAAGCCGCTGCCCTAGTCGTACTCAAGGCTCACGTAAAGGCATTCGATGACATAGGGAAGCGACAGCAAGGCGCCGACATCCCAACACCGATTGAGGCCTCAAAGGCCCATCGAGGACCCAAAATTAGTGAAGCCTTCGCGGTGTGGAAGGCCGGTGGTCGCGGTGTCAGGGGCGCTAGGACTCCTGCGGAGAAGACGATCACGGAGGCAACACTAGCAGTCCGCTATCTCACTGACCTCTTTGGCGACATCCGGGTCGGTGACATAACGCGAGCCAGAGCACGGGAGTATTCCCAAGCCGTAGAGAAAGTGCCAGCCCGATTGCCCAAGCATCTTCGCAAGATGGCGCTTCCTAAATTGCTGCAAGAGAATCTCTCAGGCCTACCGCCCCGGCACGCGAAGACCATCAACAAATATCTTCAGCTAATGGGCGGCATCGTCACCAAGGCAGAATCCGAGGCCATGCTTGATGGTGTGGATGGCTTCGCAAATCCGTTTACGAAAGCTGTGAAGATTGAGGTCGAAGAAGGCGACGAGAACGACCGCGAAATATTCTCGCCGGCAGACCTTCAAGCCATTTTCACGTCAGCGGTGTTCGCCCAGAATTGGCGGACGTATGCCGGCGCTGGAGAGGCCGCGTTCTGGTTTCCGGTGGTCGCACTTCTTTCAGGCATGCGCCTTGCTGAGATTGCGCAGTTGCGACTCTGCGACCTAAGCCAGGATGAGCATGATGGCGTGTGGTTTTTCGGCGTTGGCCGCAAAGGTGGCCGGAAGACGAAGACAACGTCATCGATACGCCGCATCCCAGTCCACCCGGCTCTCAAGAAAATTGGTCTCCTGAAATATCGGGAATGGGTTGTTTCGGGCGGCGCGAAGGCAAACGAGCCGCTCTGGCCCGGCGTGAATCCTTCAGCGTGGTCAAAATGGGTGAACCCTTATCTGCGCAAACAGTGCGGCATCACTGATAGCAACAAAGTCTTTCATTCCTTTCGTCACACCTTCAAGCGCATGGCGCGTGATGCCGAACTCCAAGAAGAGCTGCATGACGCACTGACAGGTCACACAGGCAAAGGAAAAAGCGTCGGTCGCGACTATGGTGCTGGTTTTTCGATCAAGCCCCTTAGTCGGGCGATGGCTCGGATTAAGCCTCCACCAATTTTAGAGGCACTCCACTGGACCGTTCCCAAACCGTAGCGCTCACCGCGCCTGATAGAGTGTGCCCAGCCAGAACACGATTCCGAATGCGGCGACATATCGCCACCGGCCTATGGCATCCCGAAGGGCAACCCGGTCCGACAACCACAGAGTTACGAAGAGTATTCCGGTGGCCATGAGGCCCGGAAGTTGCTTCGCCCATTCAAAGGGAAGAGCAAGCCACTCGACCGCTATTTGGAACAGCCAATAAGAGACGAGCACGATAGCGGCGACCGATGCGTGTCCACCTAAAGCGTCAAGAAGCTCATGACCATAAGCTTTCGGAAACTCATAATTTTTAGAGGCTGGCGCGTTAGACATTTTCGTCCTGCAAATACATCCAGACCAAAATGTAGACTATAAGTCCCAAATAGGTCCATCGAGAAATGGGACTCATAGTCCGTAGACCAAAAATCACCATCACTGCCCTCCTCCTTTCATGGAAGACGAGACGGGCATCATCGGCGTGGTGGCGGAAACCGTGCGGAGAGCCCGCAAGGCGGCGGAGCTGTCACAAGAGGACTTGGCCTTAGAGGCCGGCCTTGATCGCACCTACATCAGCCAAGTTGAACGCGGGAAGCGGAACGTCACGGTGATTGTACTGGCTCGCATTGCGCGTGCCCTCAAGACGACACCCGACAAGCTTTTGGTGGCTCCGCGTAAAGCCCGAAGCTAGCCCGTCAAATATCGTCCGGTACCTGGCCGGTCACTTTAAACGCCAGCCTCGCGACTTCGGCTGATGCCGCTCGGGTGGCGCTAGGGAGCCCGCAGAGATGGAAGATGAATAGGCGAGAAAGCCCTGTCATCTCGAAATGGACGCCTCCTGATGGCGCTCAGAGGGTATCTAGGCCCATTCGGAATGGTTCCTGCCGTATGAGATTCCTTGAACGACAGCTGCTTGCCCCCATCACAATGTCGGCTCCAAGTCTTTCATTGAGGAGGATCGAAGGAATGGGATGGGCGCCGTCCTCCTCTCAAGAAGGAGAAAGCTTGAGGGACATCCGCTGCGTCCTTAAGCAGACCTCCAGGAGAGAGGGATCACCGATCTCATCGCCTTAGAGGCCAACGCATGACGCCCCACCCTCTAAGCTCCCCCCTTAGGCTCCTCCTCCATTAGCGGAGGCTTAACTTGTTACGCAACTGTTATTGCTTGCTATTTTTGATTTCAACAATCGCGCTGCGGCACCCGGTCCGTCGCTCGAATTCGGCTTGCATCACTTTTTGGGCGGCAATCGCATCACCGTTCGCCACGAGCACGGCGTCATGCAGCGGCAAAGCCGTGATGCCCTGCTTGAAAAGAAGAAGCGTCACCTCAATGATCATATCGCTTTCGAGCCGCATCAGCTGAAAGCCCAGCCCGGTGCCGAACAGATGCGCAATGGGTCCATGCTTTGCGCTAAGCATGGCTACGGCCTCTCGAAGCTTCGTGCCGGGCGGAAAGTGCTGGAGCGTTTCCCTTGGCCAATTCCTCAACGGGCCGTCAGCAAAGAGCGCGGCATTCATCAATTTCTTCCAACCATCCCGGCAAGTCTGATCGCCGTAAACGTCGTAGATGTCTCCATCTGGCTGCTCGGCTTGCGCACGCACATAAGCGAGACGGGGGAAGAGCTGCTGATAATCCACATCGGCAATCGGCTGTCCGTCAATGCGGATGAGCCTGCGGTCACTCCGCTCCATCGACATCCAGAAGCCGCCCGCAAGCCGGCCGCCATGTCCCCAGTTGCAATTGTTGAAGATCCGCCGCAGTGATCGGCGATAGAATGCGACAACCTGCCCATCCTTCCCAATGACCAACTCGTTGTCGGCTCCGGCGATCTCAATATCTGCCTCCCGCAAGAGCCGGTTGATCCGCTTCACCTGCGCCTGCCAACGCTTCGTCCTCGCCGTATCCTCAAAGTCCACGGCGGGAGCCCTGCCATCCTCATCCTTCCCCTCCTTTAAGATGATGACGGCAGATTCTTCGATCCTTTTGACGCTGCGCCAGTCTGGGGGATCGAGCGGCAATAGCTCTGAAAGACCCGTAGCGATGGAAATGAGCGACGGCATCTTGAGCTTATCCGATACTCGGTAGCCTGTGCCGTCTTTCAGAATAAGTTCGAGCTCAGCCATCGTGTCGATGACCGCGATAAAATGCTGCCCGTAGACGGGGTTGTTGTTGCGTCCTCTCTGCCAGAGGAAACCATGCGAACGCGGCACAGCAAGCTTCGCCTGCCCACCAACGGCACACAACAGCAATAAATTGCAGGCTAAAGCCTCAACGGCGAGATAGAACTTCCTCTTGTCGGATAGTTTTCTGGCTCGATGGCGAGTACCCGTCGTTAACTCGTGATCGGTGAGAAGATCGCCAAGGCGCTTGACCGCATTCTGGAGGCCTTGAGCTCGCGCCCGGTAATGCGGATCGAACCACATCCATTTGGATTCAAAGCTCATTGAAGCCCTGCTGGCTATTATCGGTGCTCAAAGTGACCGGTTAGATGGCCGAACATGTCCGTACCGCCACGGAGCCACCTGATCTCTCGTGAAAATGCGCGACGAAACACTTGCATCGCAGTGCTTCATGCGCCTGAATCCAGAGACGGATGGCGGCCGTAACGCTCAACCTTAGCCGTGAGGACCGCAGCAAGGTGCCTCTCGACCACAAACTCACAGTGCGCCTCCAGCAACCTGCCGATAATTCTCAGTACAGGCCCAGACGACCTGGGGAAGGCGTGGAGTTGGATTTTCCGCATCCTCCCTTGATGGTCCTCGAAATCCCAAACCCGATGGTAGCCGCTCGCTAGGCGATGAACGGCCTTTGCAATCTGGACCGTCCTGAACTCTTCAGTCCTATGCGATCCGGGGTCTTCCTCGATGAGAGCCGTGACGGCCAGAACGATTGCGACAATGCGGTCGGGCTCGATCCCTGCGACGCGCAGTCGCGCCAAAGCGATCCTAGCCCGTTTGATTGCAGACATTCCCTTGAGCCGCGTGGCGATCTCAGTGGGGCCGGCCTCCTCTAGCGCCTCAGCGATCCTAGTCAGCGCTGTCGAGATGAACTTGTCCGACTGGCCCTTGGATCGGACATAGTATCTCGCTGTCCGGAGATAGGGATTCAGCTCGGCAGCCGTGTAAGTCGCATGCCAGTGACTTCCATGCCGTGCCTTGTGCTCGACATGTCGGCGGCAGTGAAAGGTCGCGAGACCTTTGCCGGCAGCCCCTAGAGTGATGCTACCACAGCCAAAGATCGCACAGCGAGCCGAAGACCTTTCGGTCACCGATGACAAACGACGACGGAGCGATGCGTCCATAATAGATCGCCCAGTCACCGCCCCCCTTCTCCCTCGTCAGTGCCATAAACTCCGGCCGATGTATAAGACAGTGGGTCTTTGGCAAACAATCCATAAGCTTTTCCCCTAGCAATCTGCTTGGCAAACTTCTGAAGCCCATCGAGCCTTCGCGCCTCCGCCTCGTTTGGCTCACGGACGCTGATGTTGCCGAGCCCCCAAAGCGTATGGAGCCGCTCCCAAGTACGGAAATTGTACCGTTCAAAAGCGATCGTAGTCATCTGCCTACGCCACTGCGGTATGAAATCATTCAAGTAACGGGTGAACCCATCGCGTTGGACGACGACCTCAACCATCGCATCTTGATCTTGCAACAATGCCTGTTCACAACTCCGGCACAAACCGTGTGCCAGCATCTCCTTAGTTTCCCGAGCCCCCCCGAATCCCCAACTAACATGAGCTGGATCGAAGGAAGTGACATAAGCATACGCCATTGGTGCCAGCTTGTTGCGACGCACCTCGCAGTGACTTGATGCAATTAATATTATGATCGGTGGGGACAGGCGCTTTTCGGCACTGCCCTTGTTCATACTCGGCTGGATGTCTTTCCGGTAAATCGTAGTTATAGTCATCGCGATGAGCGCCTTCCTCGAAAAAGCACCAAGAGGCCGCACATCACATGCGCCCGTTGGATTCACTGATTGAATTGGTGAACGGAGTGAGCAGTGTCCGGTACCTGCACCTTGCCAATGGCCGGCTCGTACACCTTGTCTCCAGCTTATTTCTTCGAAGCCATATGATGGCTCGGCAACCGCGCTGCGCCTTCTAACGCGATGGTGAACATGCTCAACGTTCCCATTGTAACTTTGCAGCTAACTTCGCACCGCCTGCATCTATGCCACTACAGACGATCGCGCAACAAGAAACGTGAAAAAACTGAAATAAGAAACGCCGAAAACACTATAATAATAGACGTAAAGCAAACATGCGCCATGCCTCCATCATGGTCCGACCATGACTACACCATGGGTACACTACCCCCAACCATAGACACGACAGATGACGGACAGTACTTCCTGCCCATCAAGCAAAGGCCGCACAATCGAAGGATCTGATCGCACATGAGCGGACGCAAACACGCCAAGAGGCAATGAATACGCCCACCATCGGCACGGAGTTGACCTGCACCAGGCTCTGCTGGATCTGCGCGAGTAAAACAATATTAAGAGAGAGAGAGAGAGAGAGAGAGAGAGTGTGTGTGTGAGCGCGAGTGAAGCGCTACGTACCCCCCCCCGCGCTCCACCAAAATGAAACACAAGACCTCGACGATCTGCTGAAGTTTGCCTCACCGCAACCTATCGAGGTTACTTAATCGCGCTCGCAAATTGAGGACCGTTCGAGCCCCCCACTTAGCCCCGCGAGGTGACAGAATGCCTTGCTCATTAAATGCGGCCGCAATTGATCGCGCAGACGAAGCGCCGGAATGTATTATCTCTTCTAGGAGGGGCTTCAATCGAATAGCTTGGTCGTCGGCTTTTGCCTTTACTGCCAAGATAGCACGATGGTTGCCGTGCCCGGCTAGATGCTCTGAACCATTCGGATTTCCTAACCGCTTGACCTCCGGCCGTCCTTTCTGACCCACAATAGACACTCGATCCCGTGCCACAGCGAGCGCTGCTTTGGTCCTCTGGGAAATCATGTCGCGCTCGTGTTCGGCAACAGCAGCCAAGATCGTGACAGTCAGTCGATTAGCATTTGGTAGATCGCAAGCTACGAACTCGATGCCAGCCCGTTCGAGGCCTGTGAGAAAGTGAACGTCTCGGGAAAGACGGTCCAGCTTGGCGATAAGCAGCGTCGCTCGGGCGTTGCGACTATGTCCTATGGCGCGATTCAGCTCTGGACGATCCGACCGTCTACCACTTTCCACTTCGACATACTCAGCCAACAAAGCACCCGACGCACCTACTCGGCTGAGGTACTCACCCACTGATCTACGCTGCGCCTCGATGCCGAGACCATTGATGCCCTGCGACTCTCGTGAAACTCTCAGATAACTTACGTAGCGAAGTGTCGATAACTGCCTAAGAGAAGATTTTTCCACACGCGCCCCCTGTTTGAAGAGACGCTAAATGAACGTTTGGCAGTTTTACACGAGTCAAAATGACTCAGGTCCTCTAACGCAGAACAAGACCTGCTCGCTCACAACCGACCGTCGGTCTTTATGTCGCAAACGGAGTGCGCCGAAAAAGAGCAACCGAAGCCGATCTCGCTTTCCTTTCGTTAGGTAAAAAAGGGACCGGTGGGCGACCTGCAAAACTTCGAATCGCTTGGAGCATTGACCCCCAGGGGGGGGGAACGTCGTTGCCGTCGCGTCGAGGTGACCATTCGCATGCGTGCCCCATTCTCATTTCGGCCGGGATTCTAGGCTTGGAAATCCGCCGTTTCCCCTTGCTCCGACATCTCGCTTCGCTAAGATCGTTCCGGGCAGGTTCAAGACAATGCAAGCGGTTGACATCGTTCAGATCGAACGAAATCTTTCTAGTATCTATAGTCCGGATCAGTCGGCTCTCTTTCAAAGCTGGCTTGGGAATCGATCAATTGCATCGATCGGAACGAACGCGGGCGCACCGGAGATACCTTTTCAGGGTTGGCGCCGTTTTAAGGAAGCTTTTCCCCCGGAATTGATTGCACGTGCTGTTCGCGAGAGCGAAATCCCGGTCGTCACTTGCCTTGATCCTTTTGGCGGATCGGGGACATCAGCGCTCGCTTGCCAGTTTCTTGGCATTCACCCTGTGACGATTGAGGTGAATCCTTATCTTGCTGACTTAATCGAGGCGAAGCTTAGCACGTACAATGTGTCGGCCCTCAAATCTGCACACAAGCGGCTGTTGGCTCGAGTAGATGATATGGATGTTACCGCGGCGCTAAACGAATTTAAGCGCGCCGCGCCCGCTACGTTTCTCGAACCGGGCTTGAAATCGAAATTCATCTATCGACGTGCGATCTTAAAGCGCCTCCTTCAGTTCCGCCTAGCTATTGATCTCGTGAAGGATGCAGGGCTACGCAGGCTGTTTCGCGTACTACTGGGGTCCGTGGCCGTTCCGGTGAGCAATGTCACCGTCAGCGGAAAAGGGCGGCGATACAGAGGCGGATGGGAAGATCGAACAGTACCAAGTGACGAAGTAGATCGCCTGTTTTCAGAACTTGTGGTGAGCGCTGGATCAGACATATCTGCGTATGGAGCGCGTTGCATTCGTGATTTTACGCTCATTCGAGGTGACGCACGGTTGCACACCGAAAAGACGGCGCAAGTCGATCTCGCGGTGTTTTCCCCGCCATATCCAAATTCTGCTGATTACACGGACGTATACAACGTTGAGCTTTGGGTTCTCGGCTATCTACGCTCCAAAGAAAGCAATGCGTCACTACGTGCAGAAACTTTGAGTTCGCACGTGCAACTCCAGCGAGCCTACGCAAATGCACCTGCCGGATCCAAACTACTAACGTCAACACTGACGAAACTGCACCGGCGGAAAAATGAGCTCTGGCATAAAGACATTCCCGCGATGGTTGGAGCGTATTTTGCGGACATGCGCACGGTATTGAACGCGACACACCAACGCCTTGCTGAGCGAGGCAAAGTGTTCATGGTAGTGGGCGACAGTAAGTATGCCGGCGTCCACATTTCGACCGCTCCCATCTTGGGCGACTTGGCCAAAGAACTCGGCTTTCACGTACTGAACGAAGAACCATTCCGATCGATGAGGGTCGCTCCACAACAAGGTGGCAAGCCCGGCCTAGCTGAAACGCTCGTAATTCTGCAGAAAAGATGACAGTGACTGCATGCTACACAAATCACCGTTTTGAGCGTATTTCGACAACAAGGGATTGCGAGTTCCAAAAATACGGCTGTTGGCGAATTGGCTGAGCGAGAGCACTCACCAACTCAATTGGAGAACTGATTAGTTGTTCTTCATGAGGTTGCGAGATGTTTATATAAAAATCCGCGGCATTAACAATCGCCTGGAGTAGCGGAGCTATCCTGCCTGTGACTAGATTAACGTCTGCGCCATACAACGGATTTGCATCCATCCCCTTTACGGCGAAGTGAGTATGAGTCGTCACAACCGTTAATCCCAGTACTCGGAACGTCTCATATAGCACTGGCCAGAAAAGTGCATTTTCTTGAAGACGTGGGAATTGAAGAAAAACGTTGTGCAGACCATCTATCAACACGCCATGGAAAGGAATTCCCTGAAGTTCGGAAGACTTAATCTTGTTTATTATTTTCGAAACAAGAACTTCAGGAGTTATAAATCCCGGATAAAACGAAAGTGTCTCCACCTCGCTTTCGTGTGTCTCGAAAGAAAGACGATCCGCCCCCTGCCCGTCAATCTTTCGCAACAGGCTCTCGTAGTATTCCGCCGGATAGAGGAATGAGATTATAAGCACTCGACGCTTGTCTTCACGGCTGTCGCTCGCATCAAAGAAGCTAAAGTCCGCAGAATCTTCGTCCTCCGAAATAATTGGAGCGGTCAAAAGCTTAAGCCCAAATCCAGCCTTACCCGAGCTACCTCGCCCTGATATCAGAACTTGGGCACGCTCGAAGATACGAACGAGCGGAGGAACATCTCTGGCCTGATGTCCGAACTGGATGCCAGTAAGAAGCATGTCGAAATAGTTTGACCGCCGAATGGCTTGCCAGCGCCGTCCAGAAAACTCATCGAGTTGAGCCGGTAGCTGAGGATATAGCTTTAGGCCGTCGCGCTTAGAAATATGCAGGTGATGGGCACCCGGCCAAGAGTGCTGAAGCCGCGTTTTGTGCAGCACTAGCTTTCGCTTAGGCTCCTGGGAAATGCTGGATCGATCTTCGTGTTCGAGCGTGAGCACAACGTCTACTAGATAATCTAACTCCTGAAGCGCTCTCTCCCCTGTTTGCGCCGTTAGGATCATAACGAATACACCAAGCTTGCGAAAAGCTTCAACGAGTTCGCGCATCTCCCCAACTTCGTCAGCGCCTTCTGCCACCGGCCTGCTGATAAGCTCATGGACACCGTCCAGAACTACGAAAAAGGGGGTGTAGCCGGGCGAACGATCCTCGGTTAGATCGATACCATTCTGAGACGCAGTAGCCTGCACATGATGAATGAAGTTAAAGATTTGCTCTCGATTTTCAGCCGGATCCGAACTGTCCAGGTGGATAGCGGCAAACCAGTCAGAGAAATCTAGCTCAGCAAAGCTCGATGTTCTGCCAACAAATGTTGGAGTAAGGGTAAGTATGCGCTGAGCAAGATCGCGGGGATCCTCTTCACACGAAAGGTAGCACGTGCGAGTTCCGAGCGGCGCCAACGCTGTGGCGATACCCAGCGCAAGACTTGTCTTACCTGTACCAGACCCACCTGAAACACGCGCCACGACCCCCCTTGCTTTCGACAACCGTAGACCACCAGCAAAAATGGCATCCGCACCTGGAATCGGTATCGGGATTCCATCGAGAAGATTCATTACTGATGATGGAGATGGGAGGTGCTCGATGTCGTCAACGAAGCGGATCTCGAATGCCATGCCATCAGGAGGCGCGAGTTGTCCAAGAGTGAGATAGCTATCGCGTCCAACGATAGGAAATTCGTGCGCTCTTTTTGAAGTATAGGTGGATGCATGCGGGGCGAATGAAAAGTACGCTAACCCCAAAGATGCGAGGAGATGCCCTACAACCACGTCGGTCTGATCAGCTAGATAGAAAGTATCTCCGTTATTGCGATACGCCTCTGCTTTATGGAGCGAATTAGCAACACGCTCAAACCTGATTATCTCTTTTATCTGATCTTCTGCGGAGCCATCGTGACGCCGCCTAACGGGCCAGCCTAAACATAGCGAAAAAATCTCCGCCCGAATGATTGCATGCGCGTAAGCATCGCTAGTCAGAAAGTCAGGCGAAGTGAGCATTCGTCGCAAAAAGTAAAGCGGCGAGAACAGTACTTGCCTAGATCGATTGTAGCTATCCTCGCCAACGAAATCGCTGGAATAGAGGTTCAGAAAAACCGCTTCATCGTTAAAGTCACTTGCGAGCAAAAGATACGGTCGTGTCTGTATAACGCGCCGCCTTGCATCGTTTCGGGTGCGGCGAACACTGCCATATGGCCCCTGAGCAAGATGCGGGTCGGAAAAGGTGGACAGTCGGCCGAGGCCAACAAAGCACTCATTCACGGATTCGATGAATTCATCGCTGCCCCACTCGGCGGGGACTGTGTCGGCAAATCGTCGCGCGGCGGCAAACCAGCCATCTAGGATTATGCCCGAGGCCTTCCCAAAGGGCATAGCGCCGAGGAATGCTTCCGCGCCTAACGGCGATGTCATTGATGAGCCCCGTAAGCTGCCTGCATATTCTTCTGACTTTTAAGATTTGAAATGCCAGCAGCCAATACCCCAGAGAAAGCGTCTCTCAACAGACGCCCACCTTGAAATCTATCAGGACGTGAAGTTGCTCGAACCAACCTTGGTTTTTGTCGGATTGAGCTTGGTCGCTCCTGCGCATCGCTTCCGTCAGGAGCCTGCTCCGCCAGAGGATCGACCTGAAATGTTTTCTTTACAAAAGCTGCAAGCTTTTCTCTTTCCGGGACACTCGGGATTGCGTGAGCGATCCGAACTATAGCCCGATTGAAGTCTTCCCCGAGCAAATGAAATAGATGAGGCAACCGGCGCAAAACGTCGCGGCCACTGAATTCAGGAGCGCCTTTGCTAACTTCCTCTTCCAGAACCGTGACGATGTGATCTGGCATGCCCTTCAGCGATGAGACCACGAGGTCTATCCAGAGCGCACGATGCTCCTTGTAAAGGCCGGTCTCATCATCAAGCTGTCGACGAACCAGTGGCCTGCCCAAAGCTCTCACGAGCAAAAAGGCTTGAAACCGTGACATGCTGTCAGTTATCTCGCCACGACTCTCAAGCATCCTCATGACAACAGTTGCAATCGGAGCCGACTTGAGCTTGGCACTTTCTACGATCATGCGCAGTGCTTCCCAAGCCAGTTCACCAGCTGGGATTACTTTCGGCAAAACTCGCGAAACGGCTGCCTCAACGATTTCATGAGCAACATGCCCATTCGAGACAGAAGCTAGAACGGCATCGAGCTTTGAAAACCCCTTGGCGTCCTCCACATCAGCAACGTGATCATCGACCGCCAATTTCATAGCTGCGGCAAGTTCATCTACTGGTGATTTTTTAGCCATCACGCAACTTTACTCGTAAAACGTACAAACTCGGGCGAAACCTGTCGCAACATCGGGGACACTGCAACGATCTCATCAACCGGTCCCGAACAGCTACTAGGCCTATGGGGGTGAGGAACAGTCTTTCCGCCAGGAAACCAGTAATGCTCAGCGCCTTCATATCCAGCGTCGAAGATCGTTGGCAGCTTAGCTTCCGCAACTGCTGCGGCCGGAACACGAAACCCAATGCATTCTAGACCTGCGGTTGGCAGAGTCCTACCAGGCAAATCCGCCCAGTTCGGGAGGCCTAGGTTCCAAGGCAGGCATTCCACGTCGCATAAGAAAGGATCATCAACTGCCGGCTGAGTTCGAAACAGCCAAGCTGAACCTCGCGCGAGACTGAAATTCTGAGCAACTCCACGAACGACCTCTTCCTGAAACAGCTCAGTCGCCAGGTCGTTGTCGATCTTAGCCAATTCGCCAGCCAATCCTTTGAACATCGTAGCAACCTGGCTTGGATCAAGGCGGAGCGCCTTAGCGAGGTTCTCAATCGTTCTCTGCTCTGGCTTCACGTGCCCCAACAGTTCGTCAGCTTCGAGAGCCACATCTGGACCAGCACGTGGATTCCGCTGACAGTGTCGCTCAAATTCCTCAGGCATGCCGGCCTCGCCCGCTGCATCGCAGGCATTCAACAGGTCATTTCTTAGCAATTCCGAAGATCTATCGTTTTGGATCTTATCATAGATAACCGCCGGTAAATGATCCGGCCGCAAGCGAAGTGCCATGGTCTCAACGTCCCCACCCCTTCGACACGCTTAGCGTGCGCCTCATAAGCTGTCCATCTTGACGTCAGCATTAATGGCGCATTCTGCCACTGACTCGAAATGGCCAATACGAAGTTGAAGCCACTTTTTAACTGATCAAGCGATGGTGAAAGAGATTGGCGCTGAGCCTAACGCAGCAACGATAGCACCTGCCCTACTGCTGGCCGGTCTGCGGTTTCAGCCTTGTATTCGTTCATCAGCAGCGGGTGTGTTCACGATTTTGCAAATCGCGCCATCGCCTCTGCTTCGAGCCGACATAACGATCAAGTTTGCTACCACCTCACCCAACAAGAACACATCAAGAACATTTCTGTCAACCGTAAAGCCAACTAAGGCGACCGCGCATGTATCTAGGGGCATGGAGAGTTCGGAAGCCGCTGGACGGCTTCGCCACAGAGGTGCTACACAGAGGCTCTTTCTTGGCGGAAATTCACTAGCAATTTCAATGCAGTCCAGGCGTCTCCGTCGAGTCCGGCAGGGGGCACCAGAAACTTCTCCGCAGTTTTCCGCCAACGTCCGTAAACGAGCCAAAAACGCCGGTTTGTTGGGTTTGTTTTGCTCCGTCACTGTCCGTTGATTTCCGCTGGTTTCCCGCACTTTTGTTGGTATGGTTGTTGGTATCCCGACGCCCTGTTGGTATTCGGGTTTTTAGCCGGACCCGACCCCATGCCGCCCCGCTCTGACACCGCCTTTCGGACAGCGAGTGGTTTGCGAGCCGGCATCGCGATGCTCTTAATGGGTTTGCGGCGGCAGTGACAGCTGCCGCCGCAGTTGGCTTGATCTCCTTTTCTAACGCACGTCAGTTCTTGAGAAGGCTCCGGTTGGCGAGAGCTTGATGGAGCTGATGACGACCGATCTGTTCCAGCGCGATCTGCGCGCAGCGTTCCCCGAACACCACCGGATCGAAATCACCGATAATGATGTTGGCTGCATTTGCGAGGCTGTACGCTGCTCGTGCGACGTGTGCGTAAGCGAGGGTCGTCATGACATCCACGCACCGATCGCCGTCATTCTGACCAAAGACGTCCAAGGCTCGCTGGTCGATATCGCAAACAATCTCGTTCCACGTTTCCACCAGCTCGCTGCCGGCCTCGCTGAGCAACACAGCCTCATGGCCACCGGCTGGAATATTGATTTCAGTCATCATTTGACGCTCCTCTTTGTTGTGCATGCAGCTTCGAGGAGATCGCGAGCGATGCCAAGTAGAGTTTGCCGCTGATGAAATACTACAATCTGTAGCGCTCACCGTGTCTGGTCTAGCTCATCTCATTGATCTGTCGCGTAGCGCGCTCGCCTACGTCACGAGCGCGCAAAAACTACACTTCGTAGTCTCGATAAATTAGCTGTGATTGTCGGTCAGGTCAGACCGTAATGCGCGAGCAGCTCGGCCGGCGCTTGTCTGATGGAAAGAGCGCCACGCCACGGCTTGAACGGAAAAGCGCGAGCATTGGCGAGAACAAAGCCGTAGTGGCCCGCGACATGCCACTTGCTCGGATGCTCCGGAACGCAGTCGATCAGATCGGCGATGCCAACAACGCCGCCCACCGGCGCGTTCTCGCCAAGACGGACACCGAACCGCCGTGCGATCTCGTCTCGCGAGATCGCGTCCGGACGGCCGGACGCATGGATAAGCAGCGGCCCTCTATATTTCGTCGGCCAAGTGCGGTTCTCGATGTCCTTCAGATCAATCTCGCCAGTCTCGATGTTTCGCGCACCGGCGACAATTAGAGAGGCCCAAGGCTGTTTAATTGAGATGATCCGCATATCTTGAGCAGAATAGCGGCGAGCCCGACAAAGCCAAGGGAAAGACCGCCGGCGCAACAAAAAGTTCCTCAACCATCCTTCTGGCTCGCGAAGATATGCACTCTGTGATCAGGACGATTTTGGCGCCCCCATTCGAGATCACCGAGATCATCCTTCACACCGAACAAAGCCCATCTCTGCGAGCTGCCCGACAGTGAAGTCACGAGGGCCTGCATTTCCCTCAATCATCACGTCCAAAACTTGCAAGCCAAGGATTGGTCTGATCGGCGTCACAAAACTTACGTCAGTCGCGCCATCGTAACTGCACGAGCAAACTCCGCAGACTTTCCCGTAACGATCAAAAACTGGGGCTCCGCTTGCCGATGGATGAATATGGACGTCGGTCTGAAAGTATGGCGGCTTTAGTTTGGCGGATGGTCCACGCTGATCGTAGTGCTCGATCACTTTCCCTGGAAAGGCTGAAGACCACAGATTAAGCGCTCCCTGTCCTTCGATCTGAAAAAATTCATGATTGGGGTATGCGAATGTCGATATATCTTCATGAACTTCGGGCACTCGCGCGGTAATCGCGATACGCTTATTGATAAGCGGAGATTTATCTGATGTGCGGTGCATCGGTTGAAAGACGCCAACGAACAAATCGCAATCATCGGTCATCGCTCCCCGATGCATTGAGCGAAACGTGTAGTCGCTCTCATTCATATGCAGAGCTCCGACCGCCTGCATCAAACGCCCGCCAGATATATACTCCTCAAGCACGTGCTTCGCGGTCACGAAAACATCCTGAGTGATATAGAACCCTGTACCGACGATCCGGTCCTGTCCATCAATTTTAACAAGTATCGGAAAAATCGCATCGCGTGCCCGATCGTTTATGTTGGAGAGAAACTCGTTCTCACCATCCAATTTCAGTGGCTTCACGAGCGGGCCGCGCCTTGCTAACTTGGCCTGCAGCCGACGTTCATTGCGCGAAAGACTGCTCTTCTTGATGATCCGCGGCATGAATTGTCTTGCCTGCTCAAACAGATCGCAACTGAGGCCTTGAGCCAGACAGCACAGGCGGCTTCACATCGCCGGTTAGGCCGAAAAGCAGGTTCTCGACCTCATCATTCGGAATATCCAGATCTTTGGATATTTCTCGCCGCGTGATGCCGTCTTTCCAGAGCTCGGTCAGCACCATTTGCCATACAGTTGATCGCTCAGCGGGCAAGCCTTCTGGCTCGCTAGCACCATAGTTTCGATTGATCTGAATACAGAACGATCGGTACTGCCAATCGCTCACTAGCTTCATTTTGTGAAGTCGGTGCGCAAGCGCTGCAACAGATACGCCCCATCTCTTCTTTGCCCTCACGATCTGATCCAGGCTCGTGACAAATGCTATCGTAGATAAGACATCAGCTTTCGGCATCAGAAACGACGACGCAAACTGATGAGCTTCAAGCTCGGCGGCGCGACCTTGTGGACCGCCATGCTTGTGCATGACTAGATGCGCAAGCTCATGGGCTGCGTCGAACCGGCTTCGCTCTGCGGTCTTAAACGTATTTAGAAACACGTAAGGCTCGCCATTTCTCCAGCATGAAAATGCATCGACATTCTTGGTATTTTCGGAGAGCGAGAAGACACGCACTCCTTTTGTTTCGAGCAGCTTAATCATGTTGCCAACGGGTTTCTCTCCCATCGACCAATACTGTCGCAGTGTTCGGGCTGCACCAGCGGGGTCGCGTTCATGCCCAAGATCGAGCAGGTCGGCAGCAGGAAGATTGAACCGAGCCTTTACCCAATCTGCCATCTCGTAGGCCAAGCTGCCGGCAGAGAGCGCGGCGTCGCGCTCTCGTGCAGTCATCGCTGTTAAACTGCGAAAGCTTGCAGCAGAAACGTCGATGGGATCGACATCGTCCTTGAAAAAGAATGCTCGCGGAAATTTCAAAGCTCGCACGAGTTTTTCGATGGTCTGCTCGTCTGGCTCCTGCTGACCGTTCACGACACGCGACAGCGTGACCGGGGCGATGCCGGCCAGCTCTGAAAGATGCTTCGCCGTATACCGGCGCCTGCTTCGCGCCAGTTCCAATCTAGCTGTGTTGAACATCGAACTATTTTCGTGTGACGAGTGGTTCGAACTCGACGGCATCGTCAGCAACGTCGACGCTCGGCGCAAGGTCCGACCATTCTCCAGCGCGAACGATAAATATTCTCTCAATGAAGCTGTCGAAGTTTCCGTTTTTGACCCCGCTGGGCAACGACAGCTCCGCCCTCACATCATCGCCAATGACGGAAACACAGAAGAACCAAGCGCCAGCGTTGATCTCTCCCACCACAACCGGATTGGTTGCCGCCATCTCCTCTTCCGAGAAAAGAGAACCCTGCCCCAGATCGATCAGCCTGTCGGCGCCCGCGCCTTTCCCAGAGACCGCGCGCGGTTGGGAGGCAGATGCGGCGAGATCGACACTCTGGTACACGACCTTCAGATCGCGTTCAGGATTCCTTACCGCCTCTATCCCATCTTCACGAACACGCAGCCATCCCTTGGGTCGGAATACGCCTCGAAGGAAGCGTGTACCGTAAATGTAAGCGAACAGCCCCTCGGCAGTGACGGGATCATCGGCGACCGCATCTGCGCGAGCCGCGACAACGCCTCGAACCACCTCGATCAATTCATCCCGGGTGACGCCAAATTTTGACAGACGGGCATCTACGTCCCAAACTTCAGAATAGACCCGAGAAGTGAGCATCGATTTCGACCTCGATAATTTTTTCCTCCTCAAATGTGGAGGAAAAAATTATCGAGGTCAAGGGTAATCGTGGCGTCAGGCACATGACTGTTCAATAAGTTAGCATGTTGGTACCGGAGTTGGTATGACTGAACGAACCAGCTACAAGATCCTTTAAAATCAATAGGATAGATGATCTATTTGCTGCCGGCAGGGCACCAGAGATTCGCTGTCCGACCCGGGCACGGGGGTAACAGAACGTACCTAAGACATAGGTAAAAAGCCTGTATCGAGCGGGTTGTCGATGGATTGCAAGTCGCGGCTGCCGGAGATGTTCGAGCCACATGGCACGTCAGTCGTTTCGAATGCTGACATTCCCCGCATGATCGCGCCGATGCTGGATACGCGCGGCGGCGTCAGTCGACACGCGACCGAAACCTGCGACCGATCCTGTTTTCAAAATCCCAGCGCCAAACCGTCCTTGCGATGATCGGACGCACCGAGAAAGACGCCGCGCTCGTGGTCGATCTGGATCGCCTGACAGCCGCCGATGCCCGCATCGGCCCATTTCACGTGATGCCCGCGACTAAGCAGCTCAGCCTTCACCGATTCCGGAATCGTCGTTTCGAGCTGCAACACCCCGTCGAACGCGAATGAGCGCGGATCTTCGGCGGCTTGCTGGATATCCATCCCGCGATCCAGCACGTTGGACAGGAAATTGGCATGGCCGCAGGCTTGGTAATGCCCACCCATCACGCCGAATGGCATCACGACACGATCGTTCTTCATCAGCATGCCGGGAATGATGGTGTGCATCGGCCGCTTGCGCGGCCCCAGCGAATTCGGATGCCCCGGCCTGGCGCGAAAGCTCCAGCCGCGATTGTGCAGCAACACGCCGGACTTGCGCGCATAGATGCCGCTGCCGAACGGATAGAAAAGCGAGTTGATCAGCGACACCGCGTTCAGGTCGCGGTCCACCACGGTGACATAGACGGTGTCACGATGTTCGATATCGTCCCAGCTTTCAGGTGCCGAAGCTGTTTTCATGTCGACGCGGGCACGAATGGCGGAAATGTAGCCGTCGGACAGGAAGTGCCCGACATCGACATTGCCGGTCGCCGGATCGCAAAAATAACCGTCGCGGGCGCGATAGGCGGCCTTGGTGGCTTCGGCGAGCAGATGGATGCGGTCGGCCTCCGAAAGGCTGGCGACATCCCAGCCGGCCAGCACACGCAGGATCATCAGCGCCGCCAGCCCCTGCCCGTTCGGTGGACATTCGAGCACGTCGTGGCCCTGATAGGACGCCGAGATCGGCGTGACATATTCGCAGCGTTGGGCTGCAAAATCGTCGGCCTCATGCACGCCGCCAAGTGCGCGCAAGGTGGCAATGATATCATCGGCCACCTCGCCCTCGTAGAAGCCGGCGCGGCCTTCGCGTGCAATCCTGCGAAACGTCGCCGCGAGTGCGGGCTGGACGCGCTTGTCGCCGATTGCCGGCACCTCTCCGCGCGGCAGGAATTGCGCCGCGGTGTCGGGAAGGCTTTCGACGCGGCTCCGGAACACGGCCCAGTCGGCCGCGACACGCGGCGTGACGCGAAACCCGTTCTCCGCCGCATCGATCGCAGCCGCAAAGACCTCCGACAGCGGCCTGCTACCGTAATCCTCGCTCAATCTGCACCAGGCATCGATGGCACCGGGCACGGTGACGGCTTCTGGCGAGGTCGGCGGAATGTCGAGGCCGCTGCTGTCGGCATATCGGCCGGCATCGGTCTTCGCCGGCGTGCGCCCGGATCCGTTGAGCGCGACCGGTACGCCACCCCGGCGCGAATACAATGCAAAGCAATCGCCGCCGATGCCGGTCATCTGCGGTTCGACGACCCCCTGCACGGCGACGGCTGCGAGGGCGGCGTCGATGGCGTTGCCGCCGGCCTTGAGCATCTCGACCGCGGCGAGCGTCGCCTGCGGATGCGAGGTGGCGGCCATACCGCGTTCGGCAACGGCAACGGAGCGGCCCACAGCCATGAAGTCACGCATGATGATCCCTTGTGAATCGAAAACAGTCGAGCGAGGCGCGCTCAGCGAATGGAAGCGACGCGGTTGAACGCCGAGCAGATCGGCCCGAACGGATAGTCGGCGGTTGGGTGACCTTGGTGATGCATCGCCAGCACGGCAGCCGCCGTGCCAACCAGAATGCCGGCGGCCATCATGGCCGCCGCAATGTCCCTGCCCGCACCATGTGCGCGCAGCGCGCCGCAATCGCTCCGTCCGTCGCAGCCGGCCCGTCTGCGGCGGACCAGCGCCACCCCGGGAAGTCCGGCCAGCAGTGCCAGCAGGCAGCAGATCACCATGCACCACTCCCGGTCAGGATTTCCCGCAGCAGTGTGCCGCTGGAGTGCCGGCGCCATCCGAACTCAGCACGCTGCGCCCGTTGCGCTCCGGCGCAATGTCGTTGGCGGGATTGGCGGCGAAGAAGCCGTTCGGCTTCAGCATGAAACCCGCATATTCCACCGGCATCACCGGGAAATCCTCGGGCTTGCAGACATGGGTGTGGCCGAATGAATGCCACAGCACGATATCGGTGTTCTCGATATTGCGGTTCTGTTCGATGTAGCGCGGCAGACCGTCGCCGCCGGCATGCACATTCGGATAGTCGCCGCTCGCATATTTCTCGGCGGGATCGTAGGGCGTCACCCAGACATGCTTGGTGGCGAAGCCGCCGCGCTTGCGGACGAAGCTGCCTTCCTGGGCCAGCATCACCGGGGTCGGAGTCACGATCAGCTTGTAGCCGACGGGATTGCCGACGCTGTTCTTGCTGTTCGGATTGATGACTTTCCAGTAGCGCCCGCTGGCACCGTCGGCGATGGCCGCCGCATCGCGCTCCCGCGACAGCGTCCTGCTCTTCAGGTCGAACGCATTGCCGTAGGGATTGTCGGTTCCCCACGGACGCTGGGCGAATTCATGTTCGGTGACGGTGTTGCCACCGCCATCGAGATCCATATGCATGCGCACATTGAAGAAATGCTGATGCGTCGGGCCGCCGAGATTGTCGTCGACCATGCCGCCCCAGGCATAGGTCTCACCGGGCATGACGGCCGCCGTCTGGATGATGCCGGTGAGTTTGGCTTCGAGCTGGATCGTGCCGTCCTGGTAGAGATACCAGTAGAAACCGTAATCGTAATTGCCGACGGTGGCGAAGAAGCTGATCACCAGACGGCGCGAGCGACGCACCTCGAACAGGCCGTTGCGGAACTCATAGTGCTTCCAGAGGATGCCGTAGTCCTCTTCATGCATGCAGACCGCATTCTTCATCTCGAACGGCTGGCCCTTCTCATCCGCCGCCGGAATGTTGAAATAATGGATATTGCCGAGACAGTCGCAACCAAGCTCGAGCGCATTGGCGAGCATGCCGAGACCGTATTCGCCGGCATCGAAGGCTGACTTCCAGTAGTGATTGGCCCTGGGGTCCGAATACGGTACCACCATCTCGGTGACGCTCGCGCGATGAATGATCGAGCGCTTGCGCTCCCCGTCCTGGTAAGCGAGCTGGTGCAGCACCAGTCCCTCGCGCGGCGTAAAGCCGACGCGGAAATTCCATTTCTGCCATTCCACATTCCAGCCATCGACCTTGAAGCTCGGCCCTTCCGGCTGCTCGATATTGAGCGGCTTGATATCCGTTCGTGGATTGGTGTTCTCGTGGGCGCCGTAATTGCGCTTTTTCTTCGGGATCGGGATCGTCTTCGGATCATCGAGCAGATCGACGACCTCCTGCTTGATCAGATCGACGACGGCGACGACGCCTTCCACCGGATGCGCATAGGCATTGTCCTTGATATCTTCGCGGAAGAAGGTCACCGCGCGTACGATGCGTCGTCCACGCTCGAAGTCCCGATCGAAAAAGCCCGACGAGAATGGATCGACCTGCGCCATCTCCATGTCCTTTTCGGACATGCCGCGACGACGCATCGCGGCACGCCAGCCCTCGTCTGCCTTGACGATCTGCTCGCAGAGTATGAATTCGGCGACCATCACCGGCGGCTGCCCATAGGGCGCCTCGGCATTCGGCAGCAGCTTCGTACTGACGATGCGCGCTGCCGTGACATCGACGACGAATTCGGTAGCGGCGCCGGTTTCGGGCTCGAGTGTCACGACGAAGGCCAGCCTCGGCAACGGCGTGCCACTGGCATGCGTGCGCAACTCCACCTTGCTCGGCTCCTCCAGCCGCACGACCGGAAAGCGGCATCGCGGCGTCACCTTGCCATTGGCCTTGACCAGATCGCACACCGTACCGATTTCCTCCAGCGTCAGCGGATCGAGCGGATGGACTGCGGCGAACACTGCACCATCCTGGATTTTCTGCACCACCGTCATAACGAAACTCCTGAAGCGCAACGCGCCATTGTATCCAGAGACTATTGAAGACGTTCGCGGCCCGGCGCCGCGGCGAACAGCGCCTTTGTGTAAGCGTGTTGGGGATTGGCAAAGATCTCCGCCGTCCAGCCGCTTTCGACGATCTCGCCGGATTTCATCACCATGATGCGATCGCAGAGTTCGCCGGCGACGCGCAGATCGTGTGTGATGAACAGCATCGCGAGACCGAGACGGCTGCGCAGGTCCGCAAACAGTTTCAACACCTGCGCCTGCACGGTGACGTCCAGCGCCGAAACCGCCTCGTCGGCGATCAGGATTTGCGGCTCCGAAGCCAGAGCGCGAGCGATACAGATCCGCTGCCGCTGGCCGCCGGAGAATTCATGCGGAAAGCGGTGCATCACATGCGGATCCATGCCGACCAGTTCGAGCAATGCCGCCACTTTCTCGCGCGCCACCTGCAGCGACGCGCCGAAATTCACGACACCCTCGATCATCGATTGCCCCACCGAAAGTCGCGGATTGAGAGAACGATACGGATCCTGGAACACGACCTGGACATAGCGTCGATGCGATCGCAGGGTTTCGTTGGACACCGACGCGATATCGGTACCGAGCAGATTGATCTCTCCCGAGGTCGGCTTCATTAAACGGGCCACGCAGCGTGCGAGAGTGGATTTGCCGGAACCGGACTCCCCGACCACGCCGAGAATTTCGCCGCGCCCGAGCGTGAAGCCGGCATCGCGCACCGCATGGGTGACACGTCCACGGCCGAACAGACCGCGATGACCATAGGTCATCTTCAATCCCTTCACCGCCAGAACGTCCGATGTCGGCTCGCGCGTCGGCTCGGCGATGTGAATGCCTTTCGGCACCGAATCGATCAGCAGCCGCGTATAGGTTTGCGCGGGATTGCCGAGGATGGCGCCGACACTGCCGCTCTCGACCACCGCGCCCTTCTGCATCACCACGACCTTGTCAGCGATATCGGCCACGACGCCGAAATCATGCGTGATGAACAGAACGCCGATATTCTTGCGCTTCACCAGATCCTTGATCAGCATCAGGATCTGCTTCTGGGTGGTGACGTCGAGCGCAGTGGTGGGCTCGTCCGCGATCAGCAGCACCGGCTCCAGCAGCATCGCCATGGCGATCATCACGCGCTGGCGCTGGCCGCCCGACAACTGGTGCGGATAGGCATGCATCATCTGCGCGGCATTGGGCATCAGCATGTCTTCCAGCGCCGCCAGCACCCGCTTGTTGACCTCGCTCTTGCTGGGCCGCACATCGGAGTGCCATTCGATCAGTTCGGCAAGCTGCTCGCGCACCGTCATTACGGGATTGAGCGCTGTCATCGGCTCCTGGAAGATCATGCCGATGCGGCTGCCGCGCAGCGCGCGCATGCGCGCATCCGGTGCGCCGACCAGCTCCTCGCCGAGCAACTTGATCGAACCGCCTACGGTCTTCAATCCGTCGGGCAGCAGCCCCATCACGCTGAAGGCCGTGACCGACTTGCCCGAGCCGGACTCTCCGACCACGCACACGATCTCGCCGCGCGGCACCGTGATATCGATATTCCCAATGATACGGCGCACATCCGCACCATTCGCGAGCCCAACCGTCAGACCTCTGACATCGAGAACAGCATCGGTCATTTGATGCCTCCGACCGATCGCGCCAGCCGCGGATCAAGCATGTCGCGCAAACCATCCCCGAGCCGATTGATGCCAAGCACGGTCAGCGCAATGCAGATGCCGGGAAACAGCATCAGGCCGGGTCTCACCTGAAAGTACAGGCGCGCATCGGACATCATATTGCCCCAGCTCGGTATCTCGTCGGGCATGCCGATGCCGAGGAAGGACAGCGAGGCCTCGATCAGGATCGCGGATGAGGCGATGTAGGTCGCCTGCACGATCAATGGCGCCAGGATATTCGGCACGATGTGCCGGAACATCAGCACCGGCAGCCGCGTGCCCATGCTGACCGCAGCCTCCACATAGGCTTCCTCGCGCACCGTCAAAACCACGCTGCGCACCATGCGGGCGACGCGCGGAATTTCCGGGATCGCGATGGCGATGCAGATGGTGGTGATGGAGGGGCCGAGACCACCGATCAATGCGATCGCCAGCAGGATAGCGGGGATCGCCATCATGCCATCCATCATGCGCATCAACACATTGTCGATCCAGCACACCATCCCGGCAATCAGGCCAAGCAGACTGCCCAGCATCACCGCGATGAACGCTACCGCCGCACCGACAATGAGCGATACCCGGCTGCCATAGACCAGCCGGCTCCAGATATCGCGGCCGAGATTATCGGTACCGAGCCAGTTCACCGCACTCGGCGGCCTTAACCGCAAGCGTGGCTTGATGGCAGCCGGATCGATCGTCCACAACATGCTGGCAAAGATCGCCATCAGCGCGAGCAATGCCAGAATGCAGAGGCCGAACAGTACCGTTCTGTTGCGCAGCAGCTTGCCGGCGAATGTACGGATGTTGACTGAGGATGCTGGCGTGGCGACCGTGATCACGCTCATTGCTGGCTGATCCTCGGGTCGAAGAACGAATAGCTGAGATCCACCAGCAGATTGATCGCCACATAGGCGCCGCCGAACACCACGATGACGCCCTGGATCACCGGATAGTCACGCGCCAGCACCGAATCCACCGTGAGACGACCGAGGCCGGGCAGATTGAACACGCTCTCGGTGACCACGACGCCACCGATCAACAAAGCGATGCCGATGCCGACGATGGAGACGATCGGCACTGCCGCATTGCGCAGTGCATGCTTGAACACCACGATCCGCTCCGGCAGCCCTTTCGCGCGGGCAGTGCGCACGAAATCCTCGGACAATACTTCCAGCATGCTGGTGCGGGCGACACGCGCGATCAGCGCGACATAAACGAGGCTGAGCGTCAGCGTCGGCAATGTCAGGTGCCAGAGAAACCGGCCAATCCCATCGCTCAACGGCGCATAGCCTTGCACCGGGAACAGTCCGGCCTGCATCGACAGAAGGTAGATCCAGAAGTAACCGATGGCGAAGGTCGGCACCGCGAAGCCCGTCACCGATGTCCACATCGCAAACCGGTCGAGCCACCCGCCGCGTCGCCATGCGGCGAGCACGCCGATCGGCACGCCGACCAATACCGAGAACACGATGGTTGTGATTGACACGGCCACTGTCGGGCCGACGCGCTGGGCGATCAGCGCCGTCACCGGCTGGCCGGACACGATCGAGGTGCCGAGATCCCCATGGAGCATGCGCCACAGCCAGTTCAGGAACTGCATCGCCAGCGGCTGGTCGAGGCCGAGTCGCGCGCGGATCGCCGCGATCGCCGCCGGATCGGCATTGTCGCCGGCGAGCTGCGCCACAGGATCGCCCGACGCGAAGCGCAGCAGCAGGAAGGCGATCAACGCCACCACCGCCAGCACGGGGATGACGGAGACCGTTCGTTTCAGGAGGACGCCGGCGACAGCCATCAGCTTACGCCGTCTTCTCGACGTTCCAGAACAGCGGCGCCGGCGCCCTGACGATGTCCTTGAGCGCCTTGCTGTGCGATACCGGTTGCCGGAACTGGCCGCCGGGAATGTGGGTCATGACTTCATAGGCCCGCTTCTGGATCGCCTCGGCCACCGTCTTCTGCGCTGCTGCCTCGGGCTCCAGCGCGAACTTGTTGCGTAGGCTTTCGATCTCGGCGTCCTCCGGCCAACCGAAGAAGCCGCCGGTCTTGCCGCGGGTATCGAGGACCGTGCTGGCGAGCGGATTCATCAGCTCCGTGGTCGTTGTGACCCAATGGGTCATCGACCAGCCGCCATTGGCGGTCGAATCCTGCTTGACTCGGCGCGCCAGCAACGAGCCCCAATCCATGGTCTGCACTTCGACATTCATGCCGATCGCACGGAGTTTTTGCGCGGTAACGGTGCTCGAACCGGACAGCAGGGGCGAGTCCGTGCCCTGCAGCATCACGACCTTCTCGCCTCTGTAGCCGCCCTTCTTGAGCAGATCCTTGGCGCGCGCGATGTCCGGCTTGGTGTTCCAGCCGATCTCGCTCGCCAGCGGCGTGGTGACGCCGAACATCGCGGCTGAAGCCTGGTAGTATTCGGGATTGCCCACCTGTGCGTCGAGCCAGTCGGCCTGGTCGCTCGCATACATCACGGCCTGGCGTATTTCCTGCTTGTTGAACGGCTCGGTGAGCCAGTTCATGCGCACCACCGACATGAAGCCGAGCGGATTGTAGTCGGCGACGGTGACGTCCTTCGCCGCGATCAGTGACGGCAGCATGTCGTGCGGAGCCGCTTCGAGGAAGTCGATTTCCTTGTTGATCAGCGCATTGGCCGCCGTCTGGAAGTCCGGCATGCTGATCCACTCGTAGCGGTCGATCTTCACGATCTTGCCGCCGGCGAGGCCGTCCGACGGTTCGTCGCGCGAGACATAGTCGGGATTGCGCTCATAGACGGCGCGGCTGCCCGGCCGGAATTCGGAAGTGATGAAGCGGAACGGACCGGAGCCGACGAATTCCGTGACCGGTTGTTCCGGCGGTTGCGCCGCGAGACGCGCCGGCATGATGAAGGGCATGATGCTGGACGGCTTGGCGAGCGTCTGCAGCACCTGGCCATAGGGCGACTTCAGCACGAGCTGGAAGGTGCGCTCATCGATCGGCTTGAGCTCGGCGACGAAGGTCATCATCCGCGCGCCCATGGTGTCGCGCTTGGCCCAGCGCTGCAGCGAAGGGATCACATCCGCAGACGTCACCGGCGCGCCATCGTGAAATTTCAATCCGGAGCGCAACTTGAACGTATAGGTCAGCTTGTCCGCGGATACCTCATAAGCATCGACCATCTGCGGGCGAATCTGGAACTTGGAGTCGGTCGAGAACAGCGTGTCGTAGATGTTCAGCGCGTGGTTGCGTCCGGTCCAGGCAGTGTTGATCACCGGATCGGTGGCACGCAGCGGCGCATGCATCACGGCGCGAATGACCTTGCCCGACTGCGCACGTGCAATACGCGGCATCATCCCCGCAGCGAAACCTGCAGCACCGGCCTTGAGCAACGAACGACGGCTGAAATCATTGAACATGACGATCTCCGGGCAATAAGGACTGAGTGCGAGAAAGACGATGTCGGGAAAGCTATCCGGCCAGATGCGCACCGATGGCCCTGAAGGCCGCGAGCCAGCGATGATCGATCGCGATGTCCATCGGATTGGGCTGTGCAGCTACCTTGACGATCACCGTATCGGTCGTCGGATCGACGTAGATCCACTGGCCATGGATGCCGACCGCCGCAAGATCGTTTCGCGCGGGATCGATCGTGTACCAGCAGGCGCGGTAGCGGCCATTCGGAAACACGAAAGCGAGATCGCCGTCCTGCCAAGCCTGTTCATTGCCATTGCGGTGGATGTCGTCGATCCATGCGCCCGGCACCACTTGCGTGCCGTTGGCGATTCCGCGCTGGCGGATCATCTCGCCGAACCGTGCGAGATCGCGCACCGTCGCGCAGATGCCGCCGGCGGAACGCGACGCGCCATGGGTATCCAGCGTGATATAGGCGTCGTCCTCCGCCCCCATCGGCGCCCAGATATTTTCGGAGAGGATCTGCGCATAGGGTTTGCCGCAGGCCTTCTCATAGACCCAGCCAAGCACATCCGTATTGGTTGAGACGTAATGAAAGACCTTGCCATGCGGCCCGCCATTCGGTCGCAACGTGGCGAGAAAGCTGCGCTGGTCGCCTTGCGCCGTACCATTCGGCAGCACGTCCCAGCCATTGCACAGACGATATTTGACGACGTCCCCTTCTGGATCGTCGTAGTCCTCGTCGAACTTGATGGCGACGGTCATGTCGAGCAAATCGCGAACCGTGCAGCCGCCATAGACCGACGCAGCCACGTCCGGAACGTAGTGCGTAACCGGCTTGTCGGGATCGAGTAGGCCGCGCTCGACCAGGACGCCGCCGAGCGTGCCGCAGATCGACTTGCTCACCGAACAGATCAGATGCGGCGTGTGCGGGGTCATACCCTCGCCGTACCATTCGGTGACGATCTTGCCGCGCTGCATCACGATAAGGCCATCGGCAAAGGTTTCGGCCAGTGTCTCGGCCAGCGTCGTCGGCTTCCCTTCCCCGTACGAGAACGCCAGGGCGCCGAGATCGCGAAATGCCGCCGGCAATGGACTCGGTGTCACACCGCGCCGGATATCGGCGGTCGGCAGCACCTGCCGGACATTGCGAAAACTCCACTGGCTGTAGGGATATTTACGCCAGTTGAACCGCGTCACGAGCGCCTCGGCGGAGGGCGGAGCGCCTTTCATGACGTCACTTGGTTTCATCGCGACCTCGCAGAACCATGTCCATGTTCGGCGTCGGCACTGACCCCGGACGCGCGATCATCGGCGAGCAGGCGAATTGACCGTTATCAAAAATCGGCAAATTCTTGAGCGCTCCGCGTGTGCACGCTCTGGCACATCGCTTGCAAACCGGAGCCATGACGTTTCAATCTTTGGCTGGTGCTGCCCAGGCAGCCGCCGTTCAGAGGGATGCATGTTGCTAAGCGCCTCGGATCATTGGCTGTTTGCCGCATCGAGCGACGATGTCGATGCACACTGCGCCAATCTCGGGCGGTGGCGGCTTGACTATGATCAGATCAGCGCCGGCGCGTTTCGCGGCAGTTTCACGGAGCTGCGGCTACCGGGTATCCAGGTCTTCCGTGAGACCACCAGCCAGCGGGTCCGCCAATACGGACATCTGGGCGTCGACAGTTTCGGCATCGCGCTCCCTTGGCGCGCCGGTGACATCAACTTCAACGGCGCCTGTATGTCGTCCGGCAATGTGATTGCCTGCTTCGATGCCGAAGTCGACATGTGCACACCGCCCGAATTCGAGCTCCGCGGCGTGGTGATGGACGCCCGGCTGCTGGAAGACACGCTGCGCGACCTGCAGATCGCGCTGCCCGAGGGCATCTGGCACCAGTTGCGGGAATTGCGTACGGATCCGATCGCCGCACGGCGCCTCCGTCACTCTCTCGAATATGTTCAGGAGATCATCGACGACAATCCGGGGATCCTCGACAATCCCGCAGCGCGGCAGCAGCTTGAGGACAATCTGCTCACCGAGGTCATCGATCTCCTGCCCAGCCTGGAGCCGTGCGACGACCTGCGCGGTGGCGGCGTCCGCAAACGGCTCGTCGACCGGGCCTGCGCCCTGATGCTGTCCGCACCGGAACAGCCGATGTCCATCCTCGACATCTGCAAGGGCGTCGGCGCCAGCCGCCGCAAGCTGAACTACTGTTTCCAGGACGTGCTCGGCAGCAACCCCATCCACTATCTGCGCGCCGTGCGCCTCAACCGCGTCCGGCGCGAACTCAAGCAATGCATGGATGAGCGGATCGGCGTCTACGATATCGCGGTGAAATGGGGCTTCTGGCATTTCAGCCAGTTTTCGCTCGATTACAAACGCCACTTCACCGAACTGCCGTCAGAAACACTGCGGCGAGCACGGCTCTCTCTGCAGTCGTAAGAGACGTCAATAGCGTGCCGGATGTCCGCTCTGCGCCAGGAACAATCCGGCTTTCATGCGGCCATCGTTTCAGACCGTCAAGGAACGCCCGCTCCGACAAATATGAGATAGGGTACCCGCATGTTTCATGCTGTGGTCACATCATGACTCTGCTGGAGCGGTCTCTTGCAAGGACGGTCGCTGCGACGCGATCGCGAACCACTTCGTAAGCGCCGGGTGCGACGATCGCCAGTCATAGGACGCAAAGCGGAAATCGAGATAGCCAAGTGCGCAGGCAATGGTGAGGCTGCCGACAGTGATGCGGTTACCGAACACAGCGACGGTGCTCTCCATCTGGTCGAGCGCTGCGGCGATCTTCGCCATCTGACCGTCGATCCATTCCTGCGACCTGATATCGTCGCTGCGGCAGGTGTTCTCATAGCGGATCAACAACGCAGCATCGAGCAAGCCATCGCCAAGCGCCTGTTCGGTAAGAACCCGCCACCGCTCCGGTCCACGCGGGAACAGCGCGCCGTGCCCAAGGTCGTCGAGATATTCGCAGATGACGCGGCTATCGAACAGCAATGTTCCGTCTGCGAGCTTGGCAGCCGGTACCTTGGCCAGCGGATTGAAGCCCGCGATTCGCGCATCGCGCTTAAGCGGATGCGCTGCACTGGGCAGTTTCACGATGCGCTCGGCGAGCCCGACTTCGATAGCGCAGGCCATCACCTTGCGGACGTAAGGCGAGGTCGGGGCGTAGAACAGTTCAATCTTGTCGGTCATGGCTTCTGATCCTCGGCATCGATCGCCGCCAGCGCAGCGCGTGCGACTTCGACGTCCTGCGCGCCGGTGCCAGATCCGACACCGACCGCGCCAATGCATTGCCCATCAATCACGATCGGCAATCCGCCTTCGAGATTGGTGAGCCTGCCGCCGCCGGCAATGGCCAGCTTGATTTCGTCGGCTGGATTCAGCCGCGAGGTCGGCTGGCGATGCGATGCGGCGGTGATCGCTTTCGACATCGAGGTTTCTCGCGACAGCATCTTGGCGCCGTCCATCCGGACGAAAGCCAACAGATTGCCGCCGTCGTCCACAATGGTGATGTTCTGTGGAACGCCGAGCGCTTCCGCCTTGGTCACGGCGCCAGCCAAAGCCTTGAGGGCGCCTTCGTGGGTCAATTTAAGAGAGGCTTTCGTTGTTGCCATGGCAATGCTCCGGTGTTGTTCGGCACCTCGTTGAACGTCGTCACCGATCAAGCGACGGGCAACAGCACAACCTTGCCGATGTTCTCATTGGCTTCCAGAATACGATGGGCCTGCGCGGCCTCGCCAAGCGGCAATGTCCGCCAGATCTGCGGGCGTACTTCCCCGGACGCGACCAGCGGCATGACCTCCGCGCGCAGTGCCGCCGCGATCGCAGACTTTTCGTCATCCGATTTCGGCCTTAGCGTTGACGATGTCAGATGCAGCCCCTTCCGCATCACCAGGCCGAGATCGATTGGCACCAGACCGCCTTCCATGAAGGACAGGCTGACATGCCGACCACCCGGCGCGAGCGCCTCGAGATTGCGCGCAACATAGGAGCCCCCGACGATATCCAGCACCACATCGACGCCGCGTCCGCCGCTGGCGTCGCGCGCGGCGGCCACAAAATCATCGGTCCGGTAGTTGATGGCGATCGCGCCGAGCGCCTCCACAGCTTTCTTCTTCGTATCGCTGCCAACGGTTGCGATCGGCGTTGCGCCGCGGGCAATCGCCATGCGGATCGCGATGATACCAATGCCGCTGGCACCGCCATGCACCAGCACGATCTCTCCTTTCGACAATCTGCCGCGCTCGAACAGATTGTGCCAGACGGTGAACAGCGCCTCGGGCAGTGCCCCCGCCTCCTCCATGCCGAGCCCCTCGGGGATCGCCAGGCAATGCGACGTCTTGGCGACGCAATAGCGCGCATAGCCGCCGCCCTTCACAAGCGCCATCACTGTCTGCCCCTGCAGTGCGACGTCGCCGCCGATCACACGGCCTGCGACTTCGAGGCCGAGCACATCGGTGACGCCCGGCGGCAGCGGCACTGCACCGCTGCGCTGCATCAGGTCCGGACGATTGACACCCGCTGCTGCCACCTCGATCAACACCTCGCCGAGGCCGGGCACCGGCCGCGGTCGCTCGATCTGCGCCAGCATCTCCGGACCGCCGGGTTTCGTTGCGATGATCGCCTGCATCGTCGTTTTCATGCCGGTACTCCATCCCGTGTCATTGCTTCATCCAGTGCTCCGCCGAGCGACGCAGGAGATCGGACAGCCGATCCATCATCGCATCGGCGGCAGAGAGTTCGTCGAGGCCGATCCATTCATCGGCCTTGTGCCCCCGCGCCATGTCGCCGGGACCGCACACCAGCGTGGGAATGCTCGCTTGCGCATAAAGGCCGGCTTCGGTCCCGAAGGCGACGGTTGTTGCCGGCTGCGTATCACCGGCAAGTCGCGCCACCAGCCGGGCGGCAGCATGATCGACTGAGGTGTCGAGACCGGGATAGCTGGACATTTCCTCGGCGACGATATCGGCTTCGGACGCGCTACGCTGAAGCCGGTTACGCTCGACCGCAATGAGAGCATCGATCCGCGCCAGAATTTCATCGGCGTCGCGGCCGGGCATGGTGCGGATTTCATATTCGAGCACGGCGCGTTCGGGGACGAGATTCACGGCGCTCTCTCCATGAAGTGAGCCGACATGGATGGTGCTGTAAGGCGGGTCGAACGCCGCATCGCCCCCACGAGCGATCTCTGCATCGGCCAGACCTCGTATGGCATGAGCGATAGCAGCTGCTGCATCGACCGCATTCGCCGCGCGATGCAGCATCGCCGAATGGCCGGTGCGCCCCGTAAAGATCAGGCGGCGCGCCACCTTGCCTTTATGCGCCCGCACCACGCGCATGGTGGTCGGTTCACCAACAATGGCAAGCGCCGGTGGCGCAACGGATTGCGTCAGCGCGCGTACGAGATCCGGCGCGCCGCGGCAGCCCACTTCCTCGTCATAGGAGAATGCGAGATGCACCGGTGCAGCGGTCGCTGTCTGCTTCAAACGCGGCACGGCGGCGAGAACGACCGCGAGAAAGCCTTTCATATCAGTCGCGCCGCGGCCATAGACGCGACCATCATGAATGATGCCGGCGAACGGCGGCACGGTCCAGGCCTGACCGTCAACCGGCACCACATCCGTATGTGCCGACAACACGAGTCCCGCGCGATCCGCCGGACCGATGGTCGCAAGCAACGATGCCTTGCGGCCGTCCGGCGACGGCACACGCCGCGCGGAGACCCCGGACGACGCAAGAACCTTCTCGATATAAGCGATGATATCGAGATTGGAGTTCGCACTTATACTTTCAATACTAATGAGCTCGCAAAGTATTTGAGCTATTCTTTCGATCATCTATACTACCAATACTTTGACGCTTACGGGAGCAGTATGATGACCTATTCCATTTCGGCACGATGTCCGGAGACTGGCGCGTTCGGCATCGCCATCACGTCGTCGAGCATTGCCGTGCCGGCGCGATGTGCCTGGGTCGGACCGCTCGGCCTCGTGGTGTCGCAGAATGTCACCGATCCATCGCTGGGGCCGACCGGCCTCGCGCTGCTGCGCCAGGGACTCGGCGCAGGCGCCGTGCTCGGCAATTTGACCCAGGGCACTCCGCAGCCAGCCTGGCGCCAGGTCGGCGTCATCGATCGTTACGGCCAAGTGGTATGGCACTCCGGCGCTCAGGCTCTGCCGATCGTCGGCATTGCGCAAGGCGCCGGCTGTCTTGCGATGGGCAATCTGCTGGTCGATGAAAAAGTCCCGGCCGTGATGATAGCAAAGTTCGAGGCAACGGCCGGACAGCCGCTGGCTGAACGGTTGATGTCGGCGCTGGAAGCCGGCCTCGACGCCGGCGGCGAGACCGATGACGAACACGCCGCTGGCCTGCATGTGGCGCATATGTTCGACTGGCCGGTGGTCGATCTGCGCGTCGACTGGCACGATGCCCCGATCGGTCAGCTCCGCGCATTGTGGGAACGCTACCGGCCGCAGCAGAAGGACTATGTCGCGCGCGCGATGAATCCGGCCGCCGCGCCGTCTTTCTAGATGCATGCGCGTCACGTCGACGTGTCCTGCGGAAACGCGACGATATCGTCGGATACGATCGTCAATCCGATTTCGGCTCCGACTGGACAGGACGACAGCGCCGCAATGCCCGGCGACCGCAGCAGAACGCGCTCCCGTGCGCTGCCGGGTGCATCGATATAGAGATCGACATGGCCGCCCTGGAACACCTGGGTTGTCACGGTACCGGGCAACGATCCCAACGCCCCACGGGGGGTGACCGACAGATGTTCGGGGCGTACAAAGACGTCCACGACATCGCCTGCCGAGAGCTCTGCGAGCGGCGCGGCAGGGACCTCGACACGGATATCGCCAATCGAAATCACTGCGGTCTCGTTGCGCTTCTCAATCAGTTGTCCGCCAAGGATATTGGCGTCGCCGACAAAGGATGCGACGAAACGATCCGCCGGACGGCGATAGATATCGTCAGGTGCGGCAATCTGGCGAATGCGGCCCGCCGACATGACCGCGATGCGATCCGACATTGACAATGCCTCACCCTGATCATGAGTAACGAAAATGGTGGTGACACCGAGTTCGCGCTGGATCTGCTTGAGCTCGACCTGCATCGAACCGCGTAAATTCTTGTCCAGCGCCGAAAACGGCTCGTCGAGCAGCAGGACCTTCGGCTTGATGACCAGCGCGCGGGCCAGCGCCACGCGCTGCTGCTGGCCACCAGACAACTGGCGCGGTTTGCGATCGGCAAAGCCCGAGAGCTTCACCAGCGCCAGCGCCTCGTCGACCCGACGCGCGATTTCCTTCTTCTCGACGCCGCGGGTCTTGAGGCCGTAAGCGACATTCTTGGCCACACTCATATGCGGGAACAGCGCATAGTTCTGGAATACGATGCCGATCTCGCGCATATGCGCGGGCGTCGCGGTCACCAGCTCACCATCGATGAAGATCTCGCCATTATCGGCTTCGAGAAAACCGGCGACGAGATTGAGCAGCGTCGTCTTTCCGCAACCGGACGGACCCAGCAGGGTCATGAACTCGCTCGGCCGGATCTTGAGCCAGGCTTCATGCAACGCCGTGGAGTCGCCAAAGCGCTTGGTAACGCCGTCAAGCTGGACGGCGGGGCGTGTTCTGTCGCCCCCCGGCTGCGAAGAAGTCTCGGTCATCGGATCAGTGCGCATCAACATTCAGGATTTTCCCGAGGCCCAGGAAGGAATTGGCGATGGTGAGCAAGGTCGCAGTCACGACGATGTAGATGACCGACAACGCGGCCAGCGTGGGATCCGCGAATTCGCGCACATAGTTGTACATGGCGACTGGCAGCGTCTGCGTCGCCTGACTGCTGACGAACAGCGTCGCGGTGAATTCGTTGAAGGACAGGATCGCGGCGAACAGCCAGCCGCTGAGCAGACCCGGGATCAGAAGCGGAATCGTGACCGTGAACAGGATCCGCAGCGGGGTGGCGCCAAGGCTGGACGCAGCGAGCTCCAGCCGGGTATCGAGATTCTCCAGCGAGATGTAAGTGCTGCGCATCACGAAAGGCAGCACCATCACCACATGCGCGAAGATCACGAGCGGGAATCCACGGCCGACGCCGGTCTGCGAGGCAAGGATGAGAACGCCGAGGCCGATAGTGTAGTGCGGAATGATGAGTGGCGACAGCAGGATGCCTTCGAGCAGATCGCGCAGCGCGAATTTGTAGCGATGGATCGCAAACGCGAAGGCCGAACCGATCACGACCGCAATGGTCGATGCCCAAACCGTCACCGTTAGGCCGTTCCAGAATCCCTTTGCAAAATCGGCATAGGAGAAAGCGCGCCAGAACCAGCGCAGCGACCATGATTGCGGCGGAAATTGCAGGATCGCGCGATCATTGAAGGCCGATATCGCCACCACGACGCCGGGAAGCAAGACGAACAGGAGAATGGCGGCAACCAGGATACGGCCCGACCATCGCAGCATCAGCATGCCGGGTGAACGCTTCACGTGGTGCCTGCCATACGTTCGAGGGGGCTCGCGGCCTTCTTCAGCAGTGCGATCACGGCCAGCGAGAGCGCAAGACCGATGATGGACAGGCTGGCGGCGAACGGGAAGTTGAAGGACGAGAAGCCGAGCTGGTAGATCAATGTCGAGACCGTAGCGACACGGCCGCCGCCGATCAGTTGCGGCGTCGCGAAGGCGCTGAAGGTCCATGCAAAGGCCGTCGAAAAGCCGGCGACGATGCCGGGCATCGACAGTGGCAGCGTGATGGTCATGAAGATGCGAACCGGGCCAGCGCCGAGGCTCTCGGCCGCCTTCTCGTAGTTACGATCGATATGCGACAGCGCCGCCGCCAGCATGATGACCATGATAGGCATGGTGACATGCACCAGCGCCGCGACCACGCCGCCGGCGGTGAACATCATCTGCAGCGGACGTTCGATGAGGCCAGTCTTGAGCAACAGCGAATTCAGGAAGCCGTTGTTACCGAGCACGATCATCCAGGAATAGGTCCGCACCACCTCGCCGAGAAACAACGGGGTCACCGACACGATAAGGATGAAGGAGCGCAGCGCAGAATTGGTGGTGCGCGTCAGCGCATAGGCGAGCGGATAAGCCAGCAGCAGAGTGAACACAGCCGTCTCGAAACAGATCAGCACCGTGTTCCAGAAGGCTAGCGCATAAAGCGGCCGCAGCATGGCCTCGAAATTCGCCCAGGTGAACCCGCCGACCTCAAGCGAACCTGGCACATAGGCGCGCACGCTGTACTGAAACACAGCGAGCATCGCAGCCAGCAGGCCCACAGCGACGAGGCCAGCCGGCGAGACAAACCATCCCAGGAATGGACGTGTGTTCATGGATCAACTCGGCGAGGACGACAACAGAACGATGGGGCGCGATCCGAGCAGATCAGCCGGACCGCGCACCGGAGACTCTTACGGAGCCATGATGTTCTCAGTGAACCACTTGCGCCAGGTGCCGGTCTTCTCAGCCCGCAGCTTGGCATCGATCACCAGGCTCTGCTTCGCCCATTGATCCGCCGTGGTGAACACGCCGGGCAGTGCCGCGATCTCGGGCTTGACCTTGGCGTTGTTCACGACCGGGCTGCCCTTCTTCAGTTCGGCGATCTTCGCCTGCACATCGGGATCGAGTGCCGTATTGATGAACTTGTAGGCGAGATCGGCCTTGGTCGAGCCCTTGGTGATGCCCATGGTGTCGACACCAAGCACCGCGCCCTCCTTCGGGATCGCCAGCTTGATCGGCACGCCCTGGTTCTGCATGTAATAAGCGTTCATCGACAGCACGACCTGCACCGGGGTTTCGCCCGTGGCGAACAACTGCTGGCTGTTGGCGTCATTGGTGTAGAACGCCTTATAGTTCGGCTTCAGCGCCTTCATCTTGGCCTCACCGACTTCCCAGTTGGACGCATCGCCGCCCGACAGTTTCGCGGCAACAACCATCACATGGCTCGGATCGAAATCCGGTGACGAGATCATGCCCTTGAGCGCGGGATTCCAGAGACCTTCCCAGCTCTCAAAACTGACGCCTTTCGGCAGACGATCGGGTAGATAGCCGATGGTGTAGACATAGGCCCAGGCGCCGATGTGATACGGGCTGATCTTGGCCTGTTCGACAAGATGGCTGGCGTTCGGAACCTTCGCCATGTCGAGCTTCTCGAACAGATTATCATTGGCATAGAGCCAGCCGACATGTGCGGTCGTGAAGGTGACGTCGCTCTCCGGCTTGGCGGCGGCCAGCTTGGCCTGATTGAGACGATCGATCGTGCCGCCGGTGATGTATTCGACCTTCACACCCGTCTCGGCCGTGAATTTCTTCGCAATCGCTTCATCAATCAGATCGCGGAAACTTCCACCCCAGGTGCTGACCACCAGCTTCTCCTGAGCAGACGCCTGTCCGCCGATGGCGAGCGTCGACAGCAACATCAATGCAGTAAACTTCAAGGCGCGCTTCATCTCGAAACCTCACAAGGATTATGACGTGGAAAGAAAAGCAAACATCGTGCCAGACTATTGATTTATCTCAAGAATTTCCGTCAAACGGGCGCACGTGACCACCTTCATCGATCCCGCGAAAGATGAAGCCGCAAACGCCCGATTGATTGCTGTCGTGCCGGCGAGGAGACGCGTGGTTACGCCGGGATTTCCGCGATGATGTCGATTTCCATGAGATATTCCGGCTTGGCGAGCCCCTGAACGATGATCCCTGTCGAGACCGGATAGACGCCCTTCAGCCACTTGCCGACGACGCGATAGACGGGCTCGCGATAGGCACGATCGGTGATATAGATGACGATCTTGACGACGTCCTCGAGCTTCGAACCTGCCTCTTCCAGCAGCACCTTGGCGCATGCCATGGCATTTTCCGTCTGCGCGGCGGCATCGCCAACGCCAACGATCTTGCCGTCGAGATCCATCGCAGTCTGGCCGCGCACATAGACGGTGTTGTTGGCCCGCACGACCATGCAGACATCGTTGTCGAGCGACTGCTCGGGATAGGCGTCCTTGGTATTGAACTTGCGAAAACGCTGATGGGTGGTCATGGACAAATCCTCAGGCGGCAGCGAGACGACGGAAGGTGCGATCGGAAAAGATCAGAGGCAGCGCGGCCCGTTTGCGGACATTCAGCACCTCGCCCGCAATGATGCGATGCGAGCCGAAGTCGAACACGCTGGCGACGCGGCAATCGAAATTGCACAGCGCATCGTCGAGCGCCGGCGCGCCGGTGAGCAGTTCAGACCAGCTACCTGCGAGAAAACGATTGTCGCGTAGTTCGGGGATCAGGCCGGCGAAGCTGCTGGCCACGCGCTCCTGCGTGTCAGATAGTACATTGGCCACAAATACGCCATTGCTGAGAAGTTGCGCGAGGCCCCGATTGTCGCGGTGAACGCTGAACACCACCGAGGGCGGCTCCATCGACAGCGAGCACAGCGACGAGACGGTGACGCCGGCGCGGCCGGCCTCACCATCCGTGGTCACCACCGCGACGCCCGATGCGGTCGCCCGCATCGCATCGCGAAAACTGTCGACATCAACCACCGGATGCACCGCGGTCATGATTTCACGCCGTCGATGCGATCCGACAGGCCGGCCGACTTCTTCACGAAATCCAGCGGCCCGGCGAAATCGAAACTGTTATAGACAGCCGCCAAGTGGTTGAAGTGTGGTGCCTGCGCAAATTGCGCGAAGGTCAGGCGATGACCGGCATAGTCCGAATTCAGCAAGTCGCGGGCGAAAGCCAGCAGCTTGCGGCGGTCGTCGGCATGCCACTGATCGTTCAGCGAATAGAACTTGTTCAGCCATTTCCCACTGCCCTCGGCCTCGAACGCATCGGCATTCGGGGTAATGCAGATCTGGCCGCCGCAGAGTTCACGGGCGATATGCATCATGGCCGGCAGCTGCGAGCAGGCGAACACGCGGCCGGCATACAGCATCGACTGCTGCGGCATCAGCAGGCCGCCCGGGCTCTTTTCGGCCATGGCGATTGAAGCGGTCAGATGCGCGTTGATGCCCTCGCGATAGCAGACGAGATCGGCGAGCTTCTCCTTCACCGACTGGAGCTTGTCGAGACCGGTCTGCTTCGCATTCCACATGGCCGCACCGATCATCATGTCGGCGGTGTAGAGCAGGCGCAACACATAGGGGAATGCCGAATAGCGATGCAGCGTCGAGCGCACGAATTGCGCGGCGCGGGTATGCCGATAGAAGAACACGTCTTCCCACGGGATCAGCACATCATCGAACACCACCAGCGCCTCGACTTCGTCGAAGCGGTTGGCAAGCGGATAGTCCTTGATATTGGCGCTGCTGCGATTGGCGAAGCCTCCGCGGCAGATGTGCTTGACGCCCGGCGCGCCCATCTTGACGATGCAGCCCACGGCATAATCGGACAGCTTCTCATTGGCCCAGGCGCCAACTGTTGGCTTCAAATAGGCCTGATCGGCATAGGCCGCCGCAGTCTCATATTTGGCGCCGCGAATGATGATGCCGGCATCGGTCTCGCGGGTGACGTGGACCATCAGGTCCGGATCCTGCTGCTGCGGCGGCAGCGAGCGATCGCCCTTCGGATCGGTATTGGCCGAGACGTGGAAGATGTCCTTCTCGATCACCGCACGGATATGATGGTCGATATTAGCGGCGAAGCGCGGATCGATCTCCGCCAGCACATCGCGCCCGTCAGTCAGCGACCACATTTCGCCGATGGTCTCGTCGCCGACACGAGTGACGACACCACCGATATCCTTCATGACATGATCGACAGCCTTGATCTTGTCGTGCCAGTCCTTCTGCTCGGTCGGCGGACGGTAGAAGATCGAGTGCTTCTCATTGCCTTCCACATAGGTCAGATCGTTGGCATAGCGCCCTTCATGCGCCATGTCGTACATGCGGGCCTTGACGTCGATGATCGGCTTCAGCGCCGGATGCGCGGTCACATCCTTGACGCGCTCGCCGTCAATCCAGACCTCGCGACCATCGCGAATGCCCTGTTTGTACTCTTCACCTGTGCGGATCATTGATCGGCTCCTGTTCGACTGGACGACAGGGTGCCGGAGGGCCTATCATAAGAAAAATATTTTTATGTTTGGAGATGCATAGGAAAACGCGATGAGGTTCTCGCTCAGGGCGCTGCGCTATGTGGTTGAGACGGCTGACGCCGGGAGTGTCACCGAGGCGGCCAAGCGGTTGAACGTGTCGCAGCCCTCGATCTCGGCGGCGCTCAGCCAGATGGAAGCGGAACTCGGCATCCAGATCTTCGTCCGCCACCTCGCCAAAGGCGTGACGCTCTCCCCGGCCGGCCTGCGGCTCGTGAACGATGCGCGTTTGCTGCTCAATCATGCCCGCGATTTCGCCCAGAGCGCCCAATCCCTCGGCAGCACCTTGCATGGCGAGATCGTGGTCGGCAGCTTCCTGACCCTCGCAACACGCTTCATGCCTGGCCTGTTGGCCGGCTTTCGCGAGCGCCAGCCAGGCATTTCGGTGAAACTGGAAGAAGGCGACCAGCAGGAAATCATCGATGGCCTGATCTCGGGACGCACCGAACTGGCGCTGTCCTATTCCTTTGCAGTCCCCGACGAGATCGTCGGCGAGAAGTTCTGCGAACTACCGCCTTATATCGTGGTGTCGGCGGATCATCCGCTGGCGAACCGGTCATCGATCAGCCTGCCGGAGATGCAGGACGAACCCTTCATCCTGCTGGACCTTCCACATTCGCGCGACTATTTCGCCAGCCTGTTCACAGCCTCGGGCATCGAACCGCGCATCTCGTTCCGCACGAGATCATTCGAATTGATCCGGGGGCTGATCGGGAATGGCCAGGGCTATTCGATCCACAATGCGGTGCCACGCACCACCATCGGCTATGACGGCAGCCGCGTTGCCGTCGTGCCCATCACCGAGAAGCTGCCGCCGACCCATGTAATGGCACTGCGGCTGAAGCGTCACGCGCTACGGCCAGCGGTGCAGACATTCGCCGATTACGCGCGCGAGGCCTTCGCGGTCGGCGGACAATTTGCGCCGGGCTCAATAGCCCCGTCGCGGATCGACGCAGCTTAGCAGCTCCCGCCCCGACCGCAGCCGCCGCACATTCTCGCCGATTTGCCGTGCCGCCGATCCCGGCAACGCGACCGAAGCGAGATGCGGCGTGATCAGGACATTGTCCATCGCCCATAGCGGACTCTCCGACGGCAAGGGCTCGGTGGCGAAGACGTCGAGCGTCGCTTCGGCAATATGGCCGGAGCGCAACGCCTCGATCAGCGCCGGCTCGTCGACGATGCTGCCGCGGGAGACATTGACGAAGGCTGCGCCGCGCTTCAGCTGCGCGAGGCGTGCAGCATCCAGCAGCCCGCGCGTCTGCGGCGTCTGCGGCAGCATGCAGACAAGGATATCGCTCGCACCCAGGATATCCGGCAGCGCCGACAGTCCCGCTGACGTCTCGATACCCTCCGCTGTCTTCAGCGTATTGGACCAGCCACGCACACGATAACCCTGCCGCGCACATTCGAGCGCTGCGGTCAGTCCGAGTTCGCCCAGACCCAGCACGCCGACCGTAATCGCCTCGGGATCGCGTGGATGGATATAGTGCCAGCGGTGCCTGGATTGCGCGCGTTCGAAAGCGGGGATGTCGCGGGCATGGCGCGTCACGGCAAACAGCACATAGCCCGCCATCATGCGCGCCATTTTCGGATCGGACAGGCGCGTGATCGGTACATCAGGCAGATCGTCACGGCCGACCAGCGCGTCCACGCCGGCGCCGAGATTGACCACCAGTCCGAGATTCGGATAGCGGGCGAAGAACCCATGCGGCGGCTTCCACACCAATGCATGCCGCACGCTGGCGGGATCGGTGATATCCCCCGCCTGCCGCAGGTCGATACCTTCAACGGCCAGCGCGTCCTGCCATGTCGCGAAATCATCGAACGCGCTGTAGAACGCCATCACCTCCAACGTCATTGCGCAGCCTTCTCGGCGATCAGGCGCGATACCGCGGTCAGCGCCAGTTCATAGCCGAGCGCACCGAGCCCGGCGATCACACCGGTCGCTGCCCGCGACACGTAGGAATGGTGTCGGAACGGCTCGCGCTTCCAGATATTGCTCATATGCGCTTCGATGATCGGGCCTTCGAAAGCGAGCAACGCGTCGAGAATGGGGACCGAAGAATAAGTCAGGCCAGCCGCGTTGATGACAATCCCTTCAGCCTTCTCCCGTGCCTCCTGGATCCAGTCCACCAGAACGCCCTCGTGATTGGACTGCCGGAAATCTACTTTCACTCCAAGCGACGACGCATGGTCCTCACAGCGCTTTTTGATGGAAACGAAGCTCTCACGGCCGTAAGTGCCGCTCTTGTCGAGCCCGTAGAGATTGGCATTGGGGCCATTCAGGAAATAGACGATGGCAGAGGTCATAGCCGCACTTTCATAGCTATCCGTAGAAAACCCAGGCAACTCATGACGAAACATGATGCAGCCTCGCTTGCGAACGAAAGCTTAGAGAGCGCCGCGCCGCAGCAGAAATCGAAAGAAACTATGCGCTTCGACGGATTTCAGTATGGACACGCATTGTCCGTCCACGCGAACAGCCGGCATCCACCCTATTCGTGGCATCTACCAACGCAGCAGACGCGTCAGAGCCGACGAAAAGCGATTTTTCAGCGCCTGTGGCCCGCCTCGGAGGCGGTGTGACGCGACCTAGTGCATCGGGACGTGCCTGACCGAATTCTTGATTTCGCGCCAGATCAGCGCACACCAGTCGCTCAAACGATGGATCAGAACATTCTTCAAATACTGCCCTCGCTGCCTCCGTCACGTCAGCCTTGGAGCAGCAAGAGTTGTGCCACCTGAGCGCAGCTTAGCGTTCCAGATTTGGGCAATGGGCTCCCTGCACCGCCCCCTCAGAAACGACGATGCAGACAAAGGGGAAACTATCCGCTTGGCACCAGGAGCGGACAATCCCGCATCGTCCTCAATCTGACATCGAGCAACGCTCCGCCCTACTTGTAATCCGCCAATCGTGCTTAACTAAACGAGGGGCAGTTCTTCACCATGTGGAGGATGCTGCAATGCGTGAGCCCAATCCTGAAAAACTGAACGCACTCGTCGGAAAGCTGGTCGGCGATCTCGGTATTTCACTAGGCGGTGCCAGCATACTGCTCGGCGATCGTCTCGGCCTTTACAAGGCCATGGCGGATGGCGACGCCGTCACACCGTCCCAGCTTTCCAAAAAGACCGGCCTGCATGAGCGTTATGTCCGCGAGTGGCTCTCCGGTCAGGCCGCCTCCGGTTACATCGATTATCACCCGGAAAAGAACGCGTTCTCTCTCTCTGCCGAACAAGCGATGGCATTCGCCGAGGAGGGCTCGCCAGCTTTCTTCGCCGGTGCATTCGACGTCGTACAGTCCACCTATCTCGACGAACCGAAAATCGCCGAAGCCTTTCGAACAGGAAAGGGCGTCGGCTGGCACGAGCATTCCAAGTGCCTTTTCTCGGGTACCGAACGTTTCTTCAGGCCGGGCTACAACGCCAATCTCGTTTCGAACTGGATTCCAACGCTCGAAGGTATCGAAGCTAAACTGAAAGCCGGCGCCAAAGTGGCCGATGTCGGATGCGGCCATGGCGCCTCGACGATCGTGATGGCGCAGGCCTATCCCAAATCTGAGTTCTTCGGGTTCGACTACCACAAGCCCTCGATCGAGCGCGCGAAGGTCCTGGCCGAGGAAGCGGGGGTCGGAGACCGCATTGAATTCGCGCAGGCCAGCGCCAAGGATTTTCCGGCAAAAGACTACGATCTCGTGGCGTTCTTCGATTGCCTGCACGACATGGGCGATCCCGTCGGCGCGGGCAAGCATGTCAAGGAAACGCTCGCCAAAGACGGGGTGTGGATGGTCGTGGAGCCATTCGCTCACGACAATCTCGAGGACAATCTGAATCCGGTCGGGTCCGTCTTCTATCACGCCTCGACATTCATCTGCACACCCGCGTCGCTCTCTCAGGAGGTCGGCCTGGGACTCGGTGCCCAGGCAGGTGAGAGCAAGTTGCGTCAGGTCGCGACGGAGGCCGGATTCAAGCGCTTCCGCCGCGCGACTGAGACGCCCTTCAATATGATCTTTGAAGTGCGTGCGTGATTGCTCAGATCAACGGCGCGGTTTTGTGGCTCTAAAGCCGGTAGCGACGAGCTTCGCTCCGATGCGCGAAGCTCCTTGATGGGGGCCATAACCCGCGCGCCCATAAACGGCCGGCAGCGGACGCCAGATTGCCATCGCCGCAGTCCGCCATGGACGAACCGCCCGTAAGCGCCTAAATCCTGCTTATGAAAAATCAGGCACCTTGGGCCGAAAAAGTTTTCGACGAGCCGCGAGTCGGCTTCGTCGCCGAACATGGCTCGCAATTGCATCCGCTGGTGAAGCCAACGGAGCCGCCGCCCGTGCCCGGACCGTCGCCGCTCGACAAGATCATCGACGAAGACCGCCTCGGCTTTGCCGAAGCACAGCGCATCAATGAAACGCGGCTTGCGACTGATGCCGCCAAGCTGAGCCGGCCGGGCCGCAAACCGCAGAACGCTTAGGATGACCGGGCTGTTGCCAGCCCGACCATTTGCCTTGTCAGTCGCCCTACTTCTTCGCCATCACCATCGGGCACGCACTCGCCGACAGCGGCGGGAAGGCTTCCTCGCTCTTCACGGTGGCGAGGATCTTCAGCACGTCATAGGGATCGCTGACCTCGTTCTGTTTCCTCACCTCGGCCAGATACATGTCGTGCACCATCAGATTGTCCGGACGCAGCTTGCCGTTGCGCAAGAAGGCGTCGTCGAAGGTGCGGCCCTGCAGGTCTTTCACGACAGCCGCCGGATCCTTGGTGTTCGCCGCCTCCACCGACTTGATGTAGTTCAGCGTCGATGAATAGACGCCGGCCTGCATCATGCTCGGCGGTTTACCCATCTTGGCCGCGTAGCGCTTGGAGAATTCGCGGGTGCGATCGTCCATGTTCCAGTAGAAGCCCGACGTCACCAGCAGGCCCTGCGCACTCTTGAGACCGACGCTGCGGATGTCGTTCACGTCAAGCAGCAGCGCGATCATCTTCTGGTCGCCGCCCATCAGGCCGAATTCCTCGGCCTGCTTGATGACGTTCTGCGTATCGCTGCCGGCATTGGCCACCGCGATGACCTTGGCGCCCGACGATTTTGCCGTCAGCAACTGCGAGGAAAAATCCGCCGTGTTGATCGGATGCGGCGCGCGGCCGAGCGACTTGCCGCCGCCCTTGACGGCAACTTCGGTGACGTCGCGCTCGAGCGCCTGGCCGAACGCATAATCGGCCACGATGAAAAAGAATGTATCGCCGCCACGCTGCAACATCGCCTTCCCTGCGACGTTGGCGAGCGCATAGGTGGTGTAGGTCCACTGAATGAAATTCGGCGAGCAGAATTTTCCGCTCAGATCCGCCGAACCGCCGGCAGATGTGATGAACATCTTGTTGCGCTCCTTGGCGAAGGTCTGCACGGCGATGCAGACCGACGACACCGGCACATCGAGAATGACATCGACGCTCTCCTGATCGTACCACTGGCGCGCGATATTGCCACCGACATCGGGCTTGTTGAGATGGTCCGCGGAAACGAGCTGGATCGGCTTGCCGAGCGCCTTGCCGCCGCATTCGTCGATGGCGAGCTGTGCTGCTGCGACCGAGCCCGCGCCGCCATTGTCGGCGAACAGGCCAGTCATATCGGTGAGCACGCCGAATTTCAGCGGGCTGTCATTCGCTGCACGGACGATGGCCGGCGATGCGATCAGACCGAGACCGGTGGCCCCGACTCCAGCCAAAAACGTACGACGCTTCATGTTTGTCTTCTCCCAGTTATGATCTTTTTGTTGGCGGGAGATTGCGTGGTGACGCGCCGCGACGCAAGACGCAGCGGCGCGTTTTGGGTCAAAGAGTCGCGAATTCACATATGTGAATAGGCAACAGAAGCAGAGTGGTCGAACGCCGTCGACCGGCCTAGAGATCCAGCACCAACCGCTCGCTGGCCGAGCCGGCGACACAGACCAGCAGGCTACGCGTGCGTTCTGCTGGAGATAACGCACGATCGCGATGCACCGGCTCGCCCTCCAGCCATCCCACCTTGCAGGCGCCGCAAATGCCTCCGCAACATGACGTCGGCACATCAATGTTTAACGCCGTCAGCGCCTGCAGCATGCTCTCGCCGGCGCCGACGGCGATGTCGCGCCCGGATCGCCCCAGCACCAGCGTATAGGGCCGCGCCTGCGGATCGACCGGCAATGGCGGCGCGACGAAGCGTTCGACATGGACATGCTCTGCGAACCAATCGCGCGCGGCCTGTTCGAAATCACCGATCATGGATTCCGGACCGCAGCAGCCGATGCTTGCATCCATCGCCGCAGGTCCGATCAGGGCCGCAATGTCAGGCCGCCCAGCCACCGCGGTGTCGTGGACCACGACATGGCCACTGTCGATCATTGGCGCGAGCAGCTCGGTTAGCGGCGGCGGACCGCGGGCGATCATGTGCAGCGTAAAGGCATTGCGCTCCGTCCGCCTGAGCTGCGCCGCCGCTGACAGGAACGGCGTGACGCCGATGCCGCCGGCGACAAAGACAAAACGCGCCAGATGCGGCGCAAGCTGCAATCCGCCACGCGGCAAGGAAACGCCGATGACGTCGCCTTCCTGCACCTCGTCATGCAGATGGATCGAGCCACCTCGCCCATCGGCCTCGCGCTTCACCGCGAGCACATAGCGCGTCTTGTCCGCGGGATCGTTGCACAGCGAATAGGTGCGGATCATCCCGTTCTTCAGATGCAGATCGATATGCGCACCAGGCTTGAATGGCGGCAGCTCCCAGCGATCCGGATCTACCAGCGTGAACAGCTTGATGCCCGCACCGCCGTCGGCGATTCGGTCCACCATTGTCTTGACGGTCACGACCGGCACCGCCGCCATTACAGGCTCCGCACGAGATCGCCGATACGCACTGTGCCGCCCTGCAAAATCTTGCAATTGAGGCCCGAGCGGTTGATCAGCGGATCGAAGATCGCCTTGCCAGTGATCTCCTCAATATGCCGGCAAGGAATCGACAGCCGCGTCGCCTCCAGCAGCGTCTCGCCGAGCCAGAACTGCTTGCCGACAAGATGCGTCAGCGGCACGCCGACGGTGGTGACGTTGCGGCGATGCTCCTCCACGCCCAGCTCGATATTGTGGTCGCGCTTCAGCGCGATCAGCGTCTCATATTCGAACAGGGTGACCTGCCGCCCCTCCTCCGGCTTCTGCGAATAGAAGCCCTCCTCCCGGCCGATCATGTAGCGGTCGCCTTCAATTCCCTTGCCGGCGATCAGGGTCAGCTCGGGCATCTCGCGCATCGGCAGGAAGGCCCGCGGGGTGATGTGGAAATGACGCACGACGCCACTCCACGAGAAAGCTGCGGCATCACTTTTTGGGCTCACGATATCAAGCATGGGTGTATTCCTTTCGCGCTCGTACAGCGCGTCCAGTGATGAGGATGCGGAGCGGCATTACGTGCCGCCCCGCATGGATAGATCAGATCAAGTCAGTTCCTTGTTCGCCATTTCAGGCGCGAACCAGGTCGCCGTTGCGGTGACGCAGGCGCAGAAGATCAGGAACAGCGATACCGGCCAGGTCGCGCCTGCCCAGGTCATCAGCGACGCCGCGATCAACGGCGAGAAGCCGCCGCTGATGGCCGCGCCGACCTGGAAGCCCAGCGATGCGCCGCTATAGCGCAGCTTGGCGGTGAACAGTTCCGAATACCAGGGCGCGCCGATACCGAACATCACCATCTGGCCGAACGAGATCGCGACCACGATGGTGAGGATCACGATGGTCGGGTCGCGAGTATCGAGCAGCCAGAACATCGGGAATGCGAAACCGGCGCAGAACATGCAGCTCGCATAGAACATCGTCTTCCGCCCGACCTTGTCCGACAGCCAGCCGAAGAACGGGATCGAGAACAGCGCGACGAAGGACGCGATGAAGGCGCCGTTCAGCACCAGACTGCGCGACAGGCCGAGCTTGGTGGTCGCATAGGACATGATGAACACGCCGGCGATCGACGCATAGGCGATCTCCGATATTTTCAAGCCTACAGCGGTGAAGAACGGCTTGCGATGATACTTGAAGATGTCGACGATGGGCATCTTCGCGACTTCGTTCTTGGCCTTGAGCGCGCGGAACGCCGGGGTCTCTTCCATGCTCATGCGGATCCACAGGCCGACACCGACCAAGAGGATTGAGAGCAGGAACGGAATGCGCCAGCCATAGCTCATGAACCGCTCTTCCGGCAGTTGCGACACCAGCGCGAACATGCCGATGGCCGCGAGATTGCCGACGGGATTGCCGACTTGCACCATACTGCCGAGAAAGCCGCGTTTGTGAGTCGGACAATTCTCCACCACCATCAGCACCGCACCGCCCCACTCGCCGCCGAGGCCGATGCCCTGCATGAAGCGCAACACGATGAGCAGGATCGGCGCCGCGATGCCGATCTGCGCATAAGTCGGCAGCAGGCCGATGGCAAACGTGCCGATACCCATCACCATGATGGTGATGGCGAGCATCGCCTTGCGGCCGACGCGGTCGCCATAATGGCCAAAGATCGCAGCGCCAAGCGGACGGGCAAGAAAGCCCACTGCATAAGTACCGAAGGCAGCGATGACGGCCGATGCTGCGTCGCCCGTCGCAAAGAAGATCTTGTTGAAGACAAGCGCGGTCGCTGCGCCATAAATCAGGAAGTCATACCACTCGACGGCGGTACCGATGACGCTGGACCAGACGATCTTCCGCAAGGCTGCGGCATCGTCAGTTCCTTTCGTGGTGGCTGCGTGGAAATCTTCAGCGACGGTCATGTTCACTCCTTCAAAAGACATGTTCATTTTCAGGCGCGCAGTGTCTCGTTCCGCGTCGCGACATCTCGCAGCGCAGTCCGGTCGTCTCGTGAACTCTCGTATTGGCGACCGCGCATAGGCGCGCGACGGCCGGTCTTCAGTCTCTCAACAACGGTGGGGAGCCGTCCCGCTTGACGGATGGCAATGTCCCGTCATTCCCTCATCCTCGCCGATCCCCTGTCACAAAGCGAACATGTTTACTGTGGGAAATCAACGGCACGAAAATCGGCAGATGCCGCCGAATGCAGCAGGAGGCAGGTTTTGCTGATGTTGGACGCAGGATTCGACGGAATCCGACCTGCTCTGCCTAAATTATCCTTGCTCTTGCCGGAAATATCTGCAGCTATGTTTTCCATTGGAAACACCTCGACACTGCGGCGGCCGTGTCGTCACAGGCATGCGCGGCGGCGCTTTCTTTGTTGGCTGGTCTTTTCTAGAAGAACGGTCGCTCAAGGGGAGATCGAGGTTGCTTGACGTCAGTAAGAATGCAGTCGGCTTCAATCTGAAGCAGTTGCGCACGGCCAAGGGTCTGACCCTCGACCAGCTCGCAAGCCAGAGCGAGCTCACACGCGGCTATATCTCGCTGGTCGAGCGCGGGCTGAAGACACCATCGGTGAATGCCCTGCTCCGTCTTGCTGCAGCGCTAGAGGTCAACGTCACCTATCTGTTCGACCCAAATCCCACACCGGCGCCGCGCTACACGCTGTTCCGCCAGAACGAGCAGCATGCGCCGATCCAGGAAGGCGGCTTCGATCTGGTCGCGCTCGCCGCCAGCCGGACGCGCAAGATGATGGAGCCTTTCCTTATCAGGCCGCCATTGAAATCGGCGCCGCGCGCCTCTCATGCCGGCGAGGAGTTTCTGTTCGTCATCTCAGGCAAGATGGCGATCAAGTTCGAGGACGAGGAAATCATCCTCGCCAAGGGAGACTGTCTGTATTTTGCAGGTGAAACGCCGCACTGGGTCCGCAGCATCGGCAAGACCAAGGCGGACGTTCTGCTCATCGTGTCAGCCACGTCGCCGCAGAGGTGATGGTCTGTAGGATGGGTTGAGCGGAGCGATACCCATCACAACAGGCACCGGCGCATGCGGTGATGGGTATCGCTCCGGCGCTTCGCGCCTCCGCTCAACCCATCCTACAATCTCACCCTGCCACCACGACCTTCGCCCCACTCGCGGCAAACATCACGCGCTGATTGTTCGGCGCGTCCCCATCCGTCACCAGCGTCCAGTGCGGCGGCAGCGGCGCCCAGGCATCCTGTTCGGCGCGGCCGAGCTTGCCGGCGTCTGCCAGGATAATGACGTGCTTGGCTTGCTGCATCATCAGCGATTTCAGCGCCACCTGTTCGAGATCGGCTTCGCAGAGCCCCCGCCCATCGACAACGCCATCAGCACTCATGATCGCGCGATCCGCTGTCATGCGGCGCAGCGCTTCGGCCGCAAGCGGACCCATGGTGCTCATGCTCGTCGCGCGGATCGTGCCGCCGAGCACGATGAGCTCGATCCCCGGCGCCTTGGCGAGAAAGGGCAGCAGTGCGAGATTGTTGGTGATGATACGCAGCTTGCGCTGCAGCAGCAGCCGGCCGAACGCCGCCACCGTGGAGCCCGCATCGAGAATCAGCGTCTCGCCATCCTTGATGAGATCAGCCGCCGCGCGGGCGATCGCCTGCTTGGCCTTGCCCTGCACGGCGATGCGCTGGTCGAGCGTCGCCTCGGCCACATGACCGGTGAGAATGGCGCCGCCATAGGTGCGGCGCACATGGTTGTTCTTGGAGAGAAATTGCAGGTCTCGGCGGACCGTCGAGGCGGAGACGTCGAAACGGCGGGCGAGATCGTCGACATCGATCTCACCGGCATTCAGCGCCTCGAGCAGACGTGCCCGCCGGTCCTTGCTGCGCATCGACATGAATCCGCCCCTCCTGTGCCCCGGACGCGACGCTGCACGAAGTGCTGCTTCGCAGAGCCGGGCCGTTACGAACGCCGACGCTTCGTGCAGTCCCGATTCTGCGAAGCAACGCTACCCAGCGAAGCTTCGCTTCGCCAGGTTGCATCGCGCCCGGGACACGGATGGGTCAACGCACGGATCGCGTCAAGCCGCCTTGGCGCCCGGCGCGAGATCGACAGCCTGGCGCAGCGCCTCGATCAGGCTGCGCTCGTCGGCAATACCCTTGCCGGCGATGTCGAAGGCGGTGCCGTGATCGACCGAAGTGCGGATGACCGGCAGGCCAACGGTGATGTTCACGCCCGATTCGAGACCCAGCACCTTGATCGGACCGTGGCCCTGATCGTGATACATGGCGACCACCATGTCGTAGTCGCCGCGGCCGGCGAGGAAGAACAGCGTGTCAGCCGGCAACGGGCCGCGCACGTCCCAGCCCTTGGCCTGGCATTTCTCGACGGCAGGCGTGATCTTCTCGGCTTCCTCGCCATAACCGAACAGGCCGTTCTCGCCGGCATGCGGGTTGATGGCGCAGACGCCGATCTTCGGGTTCTTGATGCCGGCCTTCACCAGCACATCGTGGCCGCGGGTGATAACGCGCTCGACCAGGCCCGGCTCGATCTTCTTGATGGCATCGATCAGGCCGATATGCGTGGTCACGTGAATGACACGCAGTTTCGGCGAGACCAGCATCATCGACACTTCCGGCGTGCCGGTGAGATGCGCGAGCAATTCGGTGTGGCCGGGATACTTGTGGCCAGCCGCATGCAGCGCTTCCTTCGACAGCGGCGCGGTGCAGATGCCCTGGGCGAGCCCGGCCTGCACCACCTGCACGGCCTTCTCGATATAGCGATACGCGGCTTCGCCGGCGACCGGCGAGTTCTGACCGAACGGCAGATCGGCCGGCACGTTCTTGAGATCGACGCACTGAACGTTCTTCGACTGGAAATTCGCGTCCTTCGCGTCAGCGAGCGAATCGACTTCAAGCGATGAGCCGACAATCTTGCCGGCCTGACGCAGGCGGCCGGCATCGCCGATCACCAGCATGTTGCACAGCGCCTGCGCTTCCGGCTGGGCCAGCGCCTTCATGATCACTTCGGGGCCAATGCCGGCCGGATCGCCCATGGTGATCGCAATGGTCGGACGGGTCATGCAAAGCTTCCTTTGGTTCGAACAGTGCGAAGACGTTCGCTGATACGGATGAGGCTCATCTCGTCACCGAAGGCACCGGCCTTGGTGGCGATCGGAACAGAGAGTTGGCCAAGCGTCTGGCCGAGCGACACGCCCGGCTCGATCTCGTCGGCGAGGCGAATGCCATTGACGCCGAAGCGCGACAGCAGCGCAGCCGCTGTCTCGCCGCCGGTGGCAGCGAAGGCGCCGATCGCCGGTGCGACGCTTTCGAGTGTGATCGCGAGACCATCGGCGAGCTTGGGGCCTAGGGCCATATTCAGCTCGCCTTCCATCATGATCTCGACCAGCGCGTCACCGCCGGAGGACAGATGCGCCGACACGTCGGCAGCGAGCGTTGCACGCTCGGGTGCGTCGGCCGCGAGGAGCGTTTCCGGCGCCACCGGGAAATGCTTCACGGTGCTGGTTTCCTGCAGTTTTCGCGCGGCAGAGCGCGAGGCGCCGGCGACCGAGCCGACCACGATCAACGTGCCCTTCTCGCTCACGGGAATTGTCTGCGGCTCAACGGCATTGCCGACATCAAGCCCAGCCAGCGCATGCGCAAGGCCGGCGCTGCCAATGAAGAAGGTCGCCTTCGACGCATGCAGGCTGGCTTCCGCAATCAAGTGCAGATCGTTGTCAGTCTCGGCATCACAGCAGGCAACGACATCGCCTTCAGCTGCGAGCTTGGCAAAGACAGATTTGAGATCGCCGCCACGAATGGTGGCAAGCGTAACCTTCTCGCCGCGGATGCCGGCAGTGGCCAGCACATCGGCGAGATCGGCATTGGGATAAGTGTGATCACGCTGCCAGACTTCGGCGTCCTCGAGCGGAGCGCCCTTCACGAGGATGCGGCCATCGATAGTGGTGCGGCCGGTGGCCGGAAAGGCCGGCGCGAACACGCCGAAGCCAGCACCGACATTCGCCTTGAGGAAGTCGAGCGCAGCCTTCGTTTCCGCCGCGGGTTGCCCTCGCAGCGTCGAGTCGATTTTCTTGAACAGCGTGCGGCCCGGCTCGCACAAGCGAGCCAGAACGTCCGCGTGCCGCTGAGCCGCGTTCGCGGCAGACATGCCGCGGCTCGCTGCATCATAGGCGAGAACCGGAAGCTGGTGATCCGACGCGTCGGATACTTCGCCCCATGTCACCGCGGCGATGCTTCCCCTTCGTCCGAAGGCGATGGCACAGTCCGCAGCACCGGTGAGATCGTCCGCGAGGATCAGCCAGCGATCGGTCATGCTTAACGTCCGGCTGCCGGAGCGGCTGCTGCCGGCGCCTGCGCAGGCGTGACGGCGGCTTCTTCCGCCGGCTCCACGTCGCGGCCGACGATCTTTGCAGTCCATGCGGTCGCGATCGGCACCAGGATGGCGGTGACGACGACGCAGGCGGCAACGAGGATGGTGGCAGGCGCGGCGGCTTCTGCATAGGCCGGGTTGGCAGCAGCAACGATCGCGGGCACAGCAGCGGCGTTACCGGCCGTCGAAGCTGCAGCAACACCGGCGACGCCGTTGCCGCCGATCAGGCGGTCCGCGAAGAACAGCGGAATGCCGGTGAACACGACGACCGCGACGCCCATGCCGAGGCCGAGCAGACCGGCCTGCCAGACCTTGCTGAGATCGAGGCCGGCACCCAGCGCGAAGGCGAAGAACGGAATCATCACCGGGATCGCCTTGCTGAGGAATTCGCGCATCTCGCGATCGAGATTGCCGATCAGCATGCCGACAGCCAGCGGCAGGATCGCGCCGACCAGCGTCTGCACCGGAAATGCCGACAGACCGGCCACGCCGAGCGTGATCATGGTGAGGAACGGGCCGCTTTCCAGCGACATGATCGTGTAGGCACCGACGTCACGCGGGCGGCCATACTGGCCCATCAACGCCATGTAAAGACCGCCATTGGTGTCGTTCATCGATGCGACGATGGCGAGGGTCGACAGACCGGCGAACATGCCTGCGGTCACAGGCGCTTCAGCGAAGCCGAGAACGCGGCCGAAGATCAGGCCGAGCACCATCGCGGTCGCGACCTTCACGATCAGCAGCGTGCCGCCCTTCTTGACGATGTAGGGGGTCGCCTTGATGTCGATGCTGGCGCCCATGCAGACGTAGAACACAGCAAGAATCGTGAGCGCGCCCGAGAACAGCGCGCCGGTGAAGGAGCCGAAATATTTCGGAGTGCCGGGGAAGAAGGTCGCGATCAGGGCGCCGGCGAGCAGCGGAACGACCATCATACCGCCGGGGACTTTTTCGATCGCCCGCTTGATTGGAATTTGCATGTTTGAACTCCCCGTCTGCGCGTTTTGCGCCTCAATCGATTATTCTGCGCAATTCGCCCGTATGGCCTCAGCGCGGGCGGCGGTTTATGCGCGTGACGCGCAAATGACAACCCCATTTTGCGCAATGTGCGCATCTTCTAATACTGCCTTAACGCAATAAAGTTCCAGCCCGCTGCCGCAAGGTTGCCGCAAGAAGTCCCGAACGGGCGTCAAAACGGATTAGCAATACGGTATCATAAGACCCTTTTCCGCAAGACTGCCTCCGTCCCGCCCCTGCTTTGCCGCAGCCGCCGCAGCTATGCCGCAAGAAAAAAGCGCCGGCCTGAGGATTCAGGCCGGCGCTCCGGTTGTTTTCGTGTGGCAGGAGTGAGGCAGCAATTGCCCCGACTGCGATCACTCCTTCTTGTCGATGTTCCAGAACACCGGGGTCGCGGCACCCGGCAACACGCCGGTCAGCGAGGTGCGCCACACGCTCGGGATCTGGTATTCGCCGAGCGGCAGATAGGCGACCTGGTCAAGCGCACGGGCCTGGACTTCGGCAGCGATCTTCTTCTGATCGGCCGGCGTGGTGGCGCGGGCGTATTTGTCACGCAGCTCCTCGATGGTCGCGTCCTCGAACCAGCCGAACCAGCCGCCCTTGGTGCCGCGGCCCGAGACCGAGACGTTGGAGACCGGGTTGAGAATGTCCGCACCGACCCAGTTGGTGAAGAACATGTTCCAGCCGCCTTCCTTGACCGGCTTCTGGCTCGCACGGCGCGTCACGACGGTCTGCCAGTCGGTGGCCTGCACCTCGACCTTGAAGCCGGCATCGCGCAGCAGCTGCGCGGCCACGATCGGCTGCGCCTTCAGCGACGACACGTCGGTCGGCGCCATGATCACGACAGGCGTGCCGTCATAACCGGACTCCGCGAGTGCCTTCTTGGCTTCGGCCATGCCGCTGCCCTTGACCAGCGTCTCGGCGCCGACATCGCTGGCATTCGGCGTATCGCAGCCGAACATCGCAGGGCAGATCTTCATGTACTTGGCATCGCCGACCAGCGCGTCGAGCACCGGCTTCTGGTTCATCGCCAGGAAGGCCGCGCGGCGAACTTTCACATTGTCAAACGGCGGCAGCAGAAAATTCATGCGGCCGAGCGTCTGATAACCGAGCTTGTTGAGGATCTCGATCTTGAGCTCCTTGTCCTTGGCAAGGATCGGCAAGAGATCGTAGGGACCGTTCTCCATGAAATCGATATCGCCGGACTGCAGCGCGTTCACCGCGGTCTGCGCATCGGGCATGGTGATCCATTCGACGCGATCGACCTTCACCACCTTGCCGCCCGAGGCCCAATCCGGCGGCTCCGAACGCGGCACGTAGTCCTTGTTCTTCTCGTAGACGGCCTTCACGCCCGGCTGGAATTCCGACTGCACGAATTTGAACGGACCCGAACCGATCTGCTCGGGAATCGACTTGCCGGCCGGCGTCTCGGCCAGGCGCTTCGGCATCATGAAGGGCGTCAGCGACGACGGCTTCGCAATGGAGTCCAGCACGAGGCCGTAGGGCTCCTTCAGCGTCAGCACGATGGTCTTGGCATCGGGCGCCTCGATGCTCTTGGTGAAATCCATGAGCTTCTGGCCCATGCCGTCGTTGCGGCCCCAGCGCTGCAGCGAGGCGACGCAGTCTTCCGCCGTCACCGGCTTGCCGTCATGCCACTTCAGGCCATCGCGCAGCGTGAAGGTGTAGACGAGCTTGTCGTCCGACACCTTGAACTCGGCCATCTGCGGCTTGATCTCGAATTTCGAATTGATCGCCAGCAGCGTGTCGTAAACCATGTAGCCGTGATCGCGCACGATATAGGCCGTCGTGATGCCGGGATCGAGTACGCGCAGATCGGAGTGCATCACTGCGGTGATGGTCTTGCCGGCCGCATCGGCGGGCGAAGACATCATCGGCAGTGCAAGTGCCATCGCAAGCGCGATGCCCGGCAGCGTCGTTTTGGTAAAGGCTGCAGAGTGCCGCCAACGTGACATGATAGACATTAGATCTCTCCTGACTGGATTCTGATCACAAGCCGATGATTGCTTATGCAACGCGATCTATTTTTGAGCGCTTCGCAAAGTGTCTTTATCATTTAGACTTCAAAGACTTGCATCAAGCAGGAGGCGCGTCAATCGCGATTTCGATGCGGTGTAGCAGCGCAGTGTGGAGGGATGGAAAGCAATCCGGAAAGCCGCGCGAAGGAAGAACTGGATTGCTTCGTCACGAGGGCTCCTCGCAATGACGGCTGAGAAGCGTAGGGCGGATGAGCGAAGCGTGATCCGCCGGCCGAGTTCATGGTGGAAACTCCGCGGCGGATCACGCTCCGCTCATCCGCCCTACGACTGACTCAGTACATAGACCATGACATCAGCAGCGACGCTCCGGCGCCGCGGAGGTGTCGATGGCGGTTACTCGCCTGTCGTGAATTCTGCCCCCTCAATATGATAGACTCTCGGTTCTTCCGAAAAATACTCCTGTAAACCCATCATGAAGATCCGATGGTCTTCACTCGATTCGAAGCCGGGCGTGTGATCCGCGAGTGATCGCCATCGCACGATCAAGTGAAACAGTTCGGGCGCTTCGATCCCTTGTGCGAGGAAGTGACCGCAGTACCCCTCAGCGCGGCTGAGCAACGGAGCGACTTCAGCAAATGCACGTCTGAACGTTTCAGTCTTCCCTCTGTGAACAGTGAGCTGAGCGATTTCGTAAATCATGGCGTTCCTTTGAAGCGAGTTCCGCAATTAAGAGCCCGCACTTGCGAGATGAGCCGAAGGTCCGACCGCTATCGCGATTTTTCCTCGAACACCGTTGTTGGGGGTCTCCAGCAGAGCATGGGCGAGCGGAATATCGGCAAGCGAGTAGACGGCGCCCACATGTGGGCGCAGCTGACCGCGCTCTATCAATGCGCTCAACTCATCGAGCTTGCCGCGGTTTTGTCTCGTGAAAACGAAGTGATAACTCGCGTTCTTGCCCCAGGCCTGAACGACGTTTTGTGGCTGCGCGATATCCACGATGGTGACAACGCGGCCAAGCTGTGCGAGCGCATCGGGGCTGCGCGACAATGTGTTGCCGCCAATGGTGTCGAACACGACATCGACTCCGCGGCCCCCCGTTTCCCGCATGATCGCGTCGACGTAATCTTCGTTTGCGTAGTCAATGACGACATCCGCACCCAAGCTCCGTGCGAACACGAAGTTTGCTTCACGCACGGTGGTGAACACGCGTGCTCCCATGGCTTTTGCGAGCTGGATCGCCACATGACCGACCCCTCCCGCGCCGCCGTGGACCAGAATGCTTTCCCCTACTCTGAGCGCCGCACGCACGACCAGTGCTTCCCACACCGTCCCGCCGACCAGGGTCAGGCTTGCCGCTTCCAGATGGCTCAGCAAGGGAGGCTTCTTCCCGATAATTCCTTCGGCAGCGACGTGGTACTCGGCATAGCTTCCCGGCCCGTCGAATATTTGCGGAGTGTACCAAACCTCATCCCCTGGAGAGAAAGTCGTCACCCCCGGCCCGACCGCTTCGACCACGCCGGATACGTCGTGTCCGGTGATCGTCGGCAACTGCACCAGGTCGGCATAGTCGCCACGCCGGACCTGGTAATCCAGCGGATTGATGGAGGTCGCATGGACCCGGACCAGGACCTGCCCCGCGTCCGGCACAGGCTTGGGCACGTCGCAAAGCTCGAACGCTTCCGGGCCGCCGAATGATCTAAGTCTTAGCGCTTTCATTGCAGATCCTCATTTCGTCAAAAAGGGATATCGAGAATTCTCGATATATCTTGGTAAAAAATTACAGTTCTTTGCCAATGAGCTTGGCAAGAGAGCTGATGGTTGCTTCGTTCCGCTTGTAATAGGTCCACTGACCAATGCGCCTGACGTCGACCAAGCCTGCTCGTTGCAGAGTTGCGAGATAATCAGACACCGTCGACTGCGACAGTCCGACGCCCTCTTGAATACTGCTGACGCAGACCCCCACCGTCTGAACGTCACCTTCATCCTGTGGAGGGAAGTTCTTCGCGGGATCCTTCAAACCTTTGAGGATTTCAAGGCGGGTACGGTTTGAGAGGGCTTTGAATATTTCGAGCAAGTCCATAACTCAATGATATCGAGATTTACCGATATGTCAATGCGGCGAACGAAGGCCTACGGCTGCACCACGCAACATAGCGCTCGGAGCGCCCGCAACTCATGGTTCGAGACGGCGCTCCGCGCCTCCTCACCATGAGGGATTGAGTGTGTGCGATCCCTCGCTCAAAATTCGCCGCTAACCGCGCATTCACTCCGCCCTCATCCTGAGGAGCGCGCTCTTGCGCGCGTCTCGAAGGATGGCCGCGCGCTCGGAGCCAGACAACTCATGGTTCGAGACGGCGCTTCCGCCTTCGCTCTTCGAGCTACGGCGGACACGTCGCGCCTCCTCACCATGAGGGAGCGGAGTTGAGAGGCTTGACTCATTGTTTTGAAACGCCATCCTCGCGCCGGTCGACAGCGGGGCAAGACGCGTATGCAGGAAGGGGCGTATGTCTACATCCTGCGATGCTCCGACCGCAGTTACTATGTCGGCGTTACGCGCAGCGACCCCGAATTGCGATTGGCCGAGCATAATGCCGGGAGCTTTCCGGGCTACACGTTCACCCGCCGTCCCGTTGAAATGGTATTCGTTGAATGGTTCGAGCGGATCACTGATGCCATCGAAAGCGAGCGCCAGATCAAGCGCTGGAGACGCGCCAAGAAGGAAGCGCTGATCCGCGGCGATTTTGTTGCGCTGCGCGTGCTGGCGTCGCGGAAGGGGCGGAGCAAATCGGACGTGTGACTGGCGCCGGAGCCTTGCTGCACATGGTTCGAGACGCGCGCAAGAGCGCGCTCCTCACCATGAGGGTGGCGTGTAGGGCTGATATGTACAAAGCAGCCGTGAACGCTAACCCTCACCTCACTCCGCCCCTCATCCTGAGGAGCGCGCCCTGCGCGCGTCTCGAAGGATAGCGGCACGCTCGGAGCGCCTGCAGCTCATGGTTCGAGACGGCGCTTCCGCCTTCGCTCTTCGAGCTACGGCGGACAAGTCGCGCCTCCTCACCATGAGGGAATGAGCGTGGGTCCCCCCACACACTCGAAGAACAAAAAACGCCGGCCTGATGAATCAGACCAGCGTTCTGTTAGTCCAAACCAATCGCCGTAGCGATCAGTCCTTCTTGTCGATGTTCCAGAACATCGGAATGGCAGCGCCCTGGGTGACGCCGGTCAACGACTTCCGCCAGATGCTCGGCACCTTGTATTCGCCGAGCGGGATGTAGATGACCTTGTCGTAGATCTCCTTCTGCACCTCGGCAGCGAGCTTCTTCTGCTCTTCCGGCGTCGTCGCACGCGCATATTTGTCGCGCAGGACTTCCAGCTCGGCATCTTCGCTCCAGCCGAACCAGCCGCCATTGCTCTTGCCGCGGCCGGAGGTCGCGACATTGCTGATCGGGTTGAGGATGTCGGCGCCGACCCAGTTCGAGAAGAACATGTTCCAGCCGCCTTCCTTGACGGGCTTCTGGCTCGGACGACGGCTCAGCACCGTCTGCCAGTCGGTGGCCTGCACCTCGACTTTGAAGCCGGCATTGCGGAGCATCTGCGCGGCAACGATCGGCTGTGCCTTGAGCGTGGTCACATCGGTCGGCGCCATGATGGTCACCGGGGTGCCGTCGTAACCGGCTTCGGCGAGAAGCTTCTTGGCCTCTTCGAGGCCATTGCCCTTCACCAGGCTTTCAGAGCCGACATCGGTGGCATTCGGCGTGTCGCAACCGAACACCGCGCCGCAGACCTTGTAATATTTGGGATCGCCGACCAGCGCATCGAGTACCGGCTTCTGGCTCATGGCCAGGAAGGCCGCGCGGCGAATCTTCGGATTGTCGAAGGGCGGGTTGAGGAAGTTCATGCGGCCGAAGGTCTGGAAGCCCAGCGGGTTGAGCACTTCGATCCTCAGCTCCGGATCCTTTGCCAGGACCGGCAGCAGGTCGTAGGGACCGTTCTCCATGAAATCGATGTCACCCGACTGCAGCGCATTCACCGCGGTCTGTGCATCGGGCATGGTGATCCATTCAACGCGATCGACCTTCACCACCTTGCCGCCGGCCTGCCAGTCGGTCGGCTCGGAGCGCGGCTTGTACTCCTTGAACTTCTCGTAGACGGCCTTCACGCCCGGCTGGAATTCGGACTGCACGAATTTGAACGGACCCGAACCGATCTGCTCGGCAATCGCCTTGCCTGCCGGGGTTTCGGCGAGGCGCTTCGGCATCATGAACGGCACCAGCGACGACGGCTTGGCGATGGAGTCGAGCACGAGGCCGTAGGGCTCCTTCAGCGTCAGCACGATGGTCTTGGCGTCGGGCGCCTCGATGCTCTTGGTGAAATCCATGAGCTTCTGGCCCATGCCGTCATTGCGGCCCCAGCGCTGCAGCGACGCAACGCAGTCCTCGGCGGTGACCGGCTTGCCGTCATGCCACAACAGGCCGTCGCGCAGCGTGAATGTATAGACAAGCTTGTCGTCGGAGACCTTCCAGTCGGCCATCTGCGGCTTGATCTCGTATTTCGAGTTCATGCCGAGCAGCGTGTCGAAAACCATGTAGCCGTGGTCGCGGACGATATAGCCGGTGGTGATGCCGGGATCGAGCACGCGCAGATCGGAATGCATCACGGCGGTGATGGTCTTGCCGGCAGCATGCGCGGGCGATGACAGCACCGGCAGCGCGAGGGCAGCTGCAACCGCCAAACCCGGCAGTGCGAATTTCGTGATGGCCGCGGAATGCAGCCAACGTGACATATCAAACACTAAGTCTCTCCTGACTGGAATCTCATCATCGATCGATGATCGATTGTGCAACGCGATAGAATTTTAGGCCCCTTCGCGTATTGCCTTTGTAAATTAGGCATCAAAGCCTTGCATCAAGCGCGATGCGGGTCAATCGTGTTTTCAACCGCGAACCATCGACATGTTTTAAAATGCATCGCAATGCGCCTGGTCAATTTGCAAAGGCGATTGCGCTGCTGCTAAGTCAGACTCGAGTTCTCGCAGTTCGTAGACGCATGCTGCACCTGCCAATCCGTGACAGAAATTCTCACTCAAGAGGAATGACTTGATGAATCCCGCCGAACTTCCCTTCGATCTCGAAGACATGTTGAAAGGCCTGCGCGTCTGGGTCGAATGCGAAAGCCCCACCTGGGATGCGAATGCCGTCAACAGCATGCTCGATCTCGCGGCGCGCGACATGCAGATCATGGGTGCGACCATCGAGCGCATCGCGGGACGTCAGGGCTTCGGCGGTTGCATCCGCGCCCGTTTTCCACATCCGAAATTCGGCGAGCCCGGCATTCTGATCGCGGGCCACATGGATACTGTGCATCCGGTTGGCACCATCGAAAAACTCAACTGGCGCCGCGAAGGCGAGCGCTGCTACGGCCCCGCCATTTGTGACATGAAGGGTGGCAATTATTTGTCGGTCGAGGCGATCCGCCAGCTCATGCGAATCTCCTACACCACGCCGCTGCCGATTACCGTTCTGTTCACGCCGGATGAAGAAGTCGGCACCCCCTCCACCCGCGACATCATCGAAGCCGAAGCCGCACGCAATAAATACGTGCTGGTGCCGGAGCCCGGCAGCGCCGGCAACGGCGTCACCTCGGGCCGTTACGCCATCGCCCGTTTCAATCTCGAAACCATCGGCCGCCCCAGCCATTCCGGCGCGACGCTGTCGAACGGCCGCTCGGCGATCCGCGAAATGGCGAAGAAGATCGTCCAGATCGACGAGATGACCGGCCCGGACTGCACCTTCAGCGTCGGCATCGTGCATGGCGGACAATGGGTCAACTGCGTCGCCTCCTCCTGCACCGGCGAAGCGCTCAGCATGGCGAAGCGCCAGGAAGATCTCGACAAGGGAGTCGAGCGCATGCTCGCGCTCGCGGGCACCGAGAACGATGTGCAATTCAAGGTCACCCGTGGCGTCACCCGCCCGGTGTGGGAACCCTCCGCGGCAACCCTGGCGCTGTTCGAGAAGGCCAAGGCCATCAATGCAAGTCTCGGCCTGCCCGAATTGACCCACGGCAGCAAGGGCGGCGGCTCGGACGGTAACTTCACCGGCGCCATGGGTATCCCGACACTTGACGGCCTTGGCGTGCATGGCGCCGACATGCACACGCTCAACGAATACATCATCGCGCAGAGTCTTGTGGATCGCGGCCGCCTGATGGCGGGATTGCTGGCGACCCTCGATTGATGCACCCTCACACGGTCCGCGCCTCGCAATAGCGCGGCGCGGACCAAAAAGGTGGCACGGGACTTGCTACCTTTTTGACCAATGAATTTCGGGTTGAGGCACATCGCGACTGTTCTGAATGACCAAGATCAATTGCTGTGTGCCCGTGACGTTTCCGGTTGACCGACACGGTCCAGTTACGCTCGATCAACACGACCAATAGGAAAGCGTTATGCTCGGATATCTCATTCGCCGAATTCTAGCGGCCATACCCGTCATGGGCGTCGTCGCGCTGTTTGTGTTTCTGCTGCTGCGACTGACGCCCGGCGACCCCGCCGCGATCATCGCGGGCGACAATGCAACACCGGAGCAGCTCGACCGCATCCGGACGCAACTCGGCCTCAACGAACCACTCTATACCCAGTTCTTCAGCTGGGTCTGGCGACTGCTGCATGGCGACTTCGGCACCTCGCTGATCTCCAACGTGCCGGTGCTGCAGATGGTCAATCAGCGCATCGAGCCTTCCCTGAGCGTGGCACTGAGCGTGATGCTGGTGTCGATCTGCGTTGCCATCCCGCTCGGCGTCATCGCCGCCTGGAAGCACGGCACCTGGGTCGACCGTCTGGTGATGGCACTGTCGGTGATCGGCTTCTCCGTGCCCGTCTTCGTGATCGGCTATGTGCTGGTGCAGGTGTTCGCGATCGAACTGCGCTGGGTGCCGGTGCAGGGCTTCCGCAGCATCACCCGCGGCTTCGGCCCGTTCTTCGAACGCATGGTGCTTCCCACCATCGCCCTCTCCTTCGTCTATATCGCGCTGATCGCGCGCATGACACGTGCAGCGATGCTCAACGTGCTTGGTGAAGACTTCGTCCGCACCGCGCGTGCCAAGGGCATCAATGAAGGCGGCGTGCTGTTCCGCCATGCGCTGCGCAACGCCGCCGTGCCGGTCATCACCGTGATCGGCACCGGCTTCGCGCTCCTGATCTCGGGCGTCGTGGTCACCGAGAGCGTGTTCAACCTGCCCGGCATCGGACGTCTCACCGTCGATGCCGTGCTGGCGCGCGACTTCCCCGTGATCCAGGCCATGATTCTCCTGACCTCCGGCGTCTATGTCGGCGTCAATTTGCTGATCGACCTTGCTTACGCATTGCTCGATCCCCGCATTCGTTACTAGGAAATCGCATCCGATGGCGATCGAGTCTCTCCCCAACCCCGCCCTTCCCTCGCGCCGCGGTCCGTCGTTCGGTTTTCTGACCGCAACGCCGATCATCGCGATCGCGACGATCTGTCTGACGCTGGTGATCCTGTCGGCGATCTTCGCGCCGTGGCTGACCTCGCACGATCCGCAATTGCTGGCGCCGGCGCTGCGCCTGAAACCGTCCGGCCCGGAATATCTGCTCGGCACCGACGCCTATGGCCGCGACGTGCTCGCGCGTATTCTCTATGGCGGCCGCATCTCGCTGCTGATCGGCCTCGGCGCTGCCGTCACCAGCATCACGATCGGCCTGTTCATCGGTCTCGTCTCCGGCTTCTTCAAATGGCTGGACGCGATCATGATGCGCGTCATGGACGGCCTGATGGCGATGCCCGGCGTGCTGCTCGCCATCGCGGTCGTGTCGCTGTCCGGCGCCACGCTGACGACGGTGCTGATCGCGATCACCATTCCGGAAATTCCGCGCGTCGCGCGCCTTGTGCGCTCCGTCGTGCTGTCGGCGCGTGAAGAGCCCTATGTGGAAGCGGCGATCTCGCTCGGCACCAGCATGCCGAAGATCATGTGGAAGCACCTGATGCCGAACACGGTGGCGCCACTGATCGTGCAAGGCACCTTCATCGCTGCCTCCGCCATTCTCACCGAGGCGATCCTGAGCTTCCTCGGCGCCGGCATCTCGCCGGAAACGCCGACCTGGGGCAACATCATGGCCGAAGGCCGCGCCTTCTTCCAGGTGAAGCCATCGCTGATCTTCTGGCCCGGACTTCTCTTGTCCGTCGCCATCCTGTCGGTGAACCTGATCGGCGACGCCGCGCGCGACGCGCTCGATCCCCGCATGCAGCAGCGGGAGGCCGGCAAATGAACGACATCGTGAAACCTGACCTGAACGAGAGCACGCCTTTGAACGAACGTCCCATCGCTCTCGATATCGAGAATCTCGTCGTCTCCGTCGGCAAGGACGGCAAAGGCAAAAAAATCCTCGACGGCGTGTCGCTGAAGGTGCGCCAGGGCGAGACGCTCTGCGTGGTGGGCGAAAGCGGCTCCGGCAAATCGGTGACCTCGCTCTCCACCATGGGCCTGCTGCCGAAGGATTCTCTCAAGGCCACCGGCGGAAGCATCAAGCTGGTGGGCGAGGACGTGCTGAAGGCGAGTGATCGCCGCCTGCGCGAACTCCGCGCCACCACCATGGCGATGATCTTCCAGGAGCCGATGACCGCGCTCAATCCCGTCGTCACCGTCGGCAAGCAGATCGACGAAGTGCTGCGTACCCACACCAATCTCTCGGGATCGGTGCGACGCGACAAGATTCTCGACATGATGGAGCAGGTCCGCCTGCCCGACGTGAAGCGCATCTTCTCGTCCTATCCGCACCGCCTCTCCGGCGGCCAGCGCCAGCGCATCATGATCGCCATGGCTCTGGTGCTGGAGCCGAAGCTCCTGATCGCCGACGAGCCCACGACGGCGCTCGACGTGACGACGCAGGCGCAGATTCTGAAACTGATGCGCGACCTGCAGAAGGACCACGGCACCGCGGTGCTGTTCATCACCCATGACATGGGTGTGGTCGCCGACATCGCCGACCGCGTCGCCGTCATGCGGCAGGGCCGGCTGGTGGAAGCCGGACCGCTGAAGCAGATTTTGAGCGCGCCGACCATGGACTATACGCGCAACCTGCTCTCCGCCGTCCCGAGCCTGGTGCCACGGCCGCCGCGCGTCGAGGAAGGCTTCAATCCGGTGGTGCTGGAAGCCAACGAACTCGGCAAGGTCTATCGCGAACGCTCGATGTTCGGAAAGCCGCGCGAGGTGCACGCCGCCAAGGACGTGACGCTGACATTGCGCAAGGGCCGCACGCTCGGCATCGTCGGCGAGAGCGGCTCGGGCAAGTCCACCGTGGCGCGCTGCATCGTCCGCCTGATCGATCCGACCTCGGGCGGGATTCGCCTCGCCGGCCGCGAGATCTCGGACCTGTCGCGCCATGCGCTGCAGCCGCATCGCAAGAAGATCCAGATCGTTTTCCAGGACCCCTATCGCTCGCTCAATCCGCGCATCACCGTGGGTGAGTCGATCATCGAGGGGCCGATCAATTTCGGCGTGAAGCGCTCGGTGGCCATGGCCCGCGCGCGCGAATTGATGGAGCTGGTCGACCTGCCCGCGGATGCGGTCAATCGCTATCCGCATCAGTTCTCCGGCGGCCAGCGCCAGCGCATCGCCATCGCGCGCGCGCTCGCGCTCGATCCGGAAGTGCTGGTGGCTGACGAAGCGGTGTCGGCACTCGACGTCTCGGTGCAGGCCCAGGTGCTGAAGCTGCTGGACGACATCCAGACCCGGCTTGGCATCGCCATTCTGTTCATCACCCATGACCTCCGCGTCGCCGCGCAGATCTGCGACGACGTGGCTGTGATGCAGCATGGCAAGGTGGTCGAACAGGGCCCGGCGGCGGAAGTCCTCGCAAATCCGCAACAGGCCTATACGAAGCAGCTGCTTGACGCGGCGCCCGGACGAGGGTGGGATTTCGCCAACTTTCGTCCGGTCGATGGCGCTGTTGTGGCGTCGGCCTAACACCATCCTCTCCACCGTCATTGCGAGCGTAGCGAAGCAATCCAGAAAGCCACAAAGCAAGAACTGGATTGCTTCGTCGCTACGCAAAGGGAAAAGCCAATTGGCTTTTCCTGACCTCGCAATGACGGCCATCAAGACCGAGTGCCTTCATGACCCGTATCGCCGTCGGCGGCTTCCTGCACGAAACCAACACCTTTGCGCCCACCAAGGCCACCTATGAGGCCTTCGTCCATGGCGGCGGCTGGCCGTCGATGACCCATGGCGCCGATGTGCTGAAAGTGATGCGCGGCATCAATGTCGGCCTCGCCGGCTTCAATGAGGAAGCGACTGCACGCGGTTGGGAACTGATCCCGACCATCGCCGCCGCGGCCAGCCCCTCCGCGCATGTGACGCAGGACGCGTTCGAACGCATCGTCGGCGAGATGATCGCCGGCATCAAAGCCGCCCTGCCGGTGGACGCCGTCTATCTCGACCTGCATGGCGCGATGGTGGCTGAACATTTTGACGACGGCGAGCGCGAGGTCACGCGCCGCGTGCGCGAGGTGATCGGGCCGGACATTCCATTCGTTGTCAGCCTCGATCTGCACGGCAATATCTCGCGCGAAACCGTCGACTATACCGACGCGCTGATCGCCTATCGCACCTATCCGCATGTGGACATGGCCGATACCGGCCGTGCCTGCGCACGCCATCTGGAGCTGCTGCTGGCCGGCAACCGCTTTGCCAAGGCGTTCCGGCAGCTGCCGTTCCTCATCCCGATCAGCTGGCAATGCACCAATGACCAGCCAACCAAGGGCATCTATCAGATGCTCGCGGCGCTGGAAGACGACCAGGTGCCGACGCTCTCCTTCTGCCCCGGCTTCCCCGCCGCGGATTTCAAGGACTGCTGCCCGAGCGTGTTCGCCTATGGCGTGACGCAGGCCGATGCCGATGCGGCGGCGGACACCGTGGTCAAGCTGGTGATGGGCCATGAGGACGATTTCGACGGCAAGATCTGGCAGCCGGATGAAGGCGTATTGCATGCGATGGAGCTGGCGAAGACGCTGACCAAGCCGGTGGTCATCGCCGACACCCAGGACAATCCCGGCGCCGGCGGCGACAGCGACACCACCGGCATGCTGCGCGCGCTGGTGAAGAACAAGGCGGTGAAGGCCGCTCATGGCGTGATCTTCGACCCCGCCGCCGCGAAGGCCGCGCATGAGGCCGGCGAAGGCGCCACGGTGACGCTCTCCATCGGCGGCAAGTCCGGCATACCCGGCGATGCGCCCTATGAGAACACGTTCGTTGTCGAAAAACTCTCCGACGGCAAATTCGTCGCGCCCGGCCCCTATTACGGCGGCCGCGACATGGATATGGGCCTTTCCGCCTGCCTGCGCATCGACGATGTGCGCGTGGTGATCTCCTCCTACAAGGCGCAGCTCGCCGATCAGTCGATGTATCGCTATGTCGGCATCGAGCCGACCGAGCAGAACATCCTTGTCAACAAGAGCTCGGTGCATTTCCGCGCCGACTTCGAACCGATCGCCGGCACCCTGATGATCTGCGCCGCGCCGGGCGCGATGCCCGCGGATACGTCGGTGCTGCCATGGAAGCATCTGCGCCCCGGCATCAAGCTGAAGCCGAATGGCTTGCCGTTCACGCCTGAAACGTCATCCCCTGCACTCGTTCCGTAACAAAGGAAACGCGACATGCCTCCGTGCCCCGGACGCGATGCAATACGAAGTATTGCTTCGCAGAGCCGGGGCCGCACGAAGCTCAGAGCTTGATACGGTCCCGGGTCTGCGAAGCAGCGCAAGCGCGCTGCATCGCGCCCGGGACAAGAAAGATTACTGATACGCTCACATCCGAGGAACCCCTATGCCCACACTCGAACGCATTGACGCCTTCGCCGACGAACTCACCGCCATCCGCCGCGACCTGCATGCGCATCCGGAAATCGGCTTCGAGGAAGTCCGCACTTCCGGCATCGTCGCCGACAAGCTTGCAAGCTGGGGCGTCGAAGTGCATCGCGGCCTCGGCGGCACCGGCGTGGTCGGCACGCTGAAGGGCAAGGGCAACGGCACCAAGCGCATCGGCCTGCGCGCCGACATGGATGCGCTGCCCATGGAAGAGAACACCAATCTCGCCTGGCGCTCGACCATTCCCGGCCGCTTTCACGGCTGCGGCCATGACGGCCACACCACCATGCTGCTCGGTACCGCGCGCTATCTCGCCGAAACCCGTAATTTCGACGGCACCGTGCATTTCATCTTCCAGCCCGCCGAAGAAGGCCTCGGCGGCGCGCGCGCGATGATCAAGGACGGGCTGTTCAAGCAGTTTCCCTGCGACGAGATCTACGGGCTCCACAATGCGCCCGACATGAATCACGGCGAAGTCGGCATCTTCCCCGGCCCGGCCATGGCGGCGGCGGATTTCTTCGACATTCACATCAAGGGCTATGGCGCCCATGGCGCTCAGCCCGAGCGTTCGAAGGACCCGGTTGTCATCGCCATGTCTCTCGGTCAGGCGATGCAGTCCATCGTCAGCCGCAATGTCGATCCGTTCCAGTCGGCGGTGCTGTCGATCACCCAGATCCATTCGGGCTCGGCCTATAACGTCATCCCCGATGACGCAAAACTTTGCGGCACCGTGCGCTGCTTCTCGGAAACCGTGCGCCAGCAGATCCGCGACCGCATGCATGCGCTCGCCAAGGGCATGGCAGCGGCGTTCGACGTCGAGATCAAGGTCGACATCCGCGACGGCTTCAGCGTTCTGGTCAATCAGGAAGAGCACAGCAAGGCCGTGGAAGAAGTCGCCCGCACCATTGTCGGCGATGCGAATGTGATCACCAAGTCGAAGCCGAAGATGGGTTCGGAAGATTTCGCCGACATGCTGCATGCCGTCCCCGGCGCCTACTTCTGGGTCGGCCATGAAGGCTCGGTGCCCGTGCACAATCCCGGCTTCTATCTCGACGACAAGATCCTGCCGATCGGCGCCAGCATGTTCGCGCGCATCATCGAGACGCGGCTGCCGGCGTAACGCGCCGTAATTCCGAGTAATTCCGTAGGATGGGTTGAGCGCAGCGACAACCCATCACTTCTCGCGCGGGAGGTGATGGGTTTTCGCTTCGCTCAACCCATCCTACGGTTTAGAGTTTCGGCGAACGACCGCCCAATAAACAAAAACGGGAGAGAAACCGACATGGCCTATGAGACCATTCTTTACAGCGTCGAGGAGCAGATCCTCACCATCACGCTGAACCGCCCCGACAAGCTCAACGCCTATAACGCCACCATGCAGGCGGAGCTGATCGACGCCTTCGACAAGGCCGATGCCGACGACAATGTGCGCGCCATCATCATCACCGGCGCCGGCCGCGGCTTTTGCGCAGGCGCCGATCTGTCATCGGGCGGCAATACGTTCGACCGCGATGCGCGGCGCGGCCCGGTGCGCCGCAACGCCGATGGCAGCGTCGATTACAGCGACGAGATGGCGCGCGACGGCGGCGGCCAGGTGACGCTGCGCATGTTCAAGTGCCTCAAGCCTGTGATCGGCGCCATCAATGGTCCGGCGGTCGGCATCGGCGCCACCATGCAGCTCGCCATGGATATCCGCATCGCTTCGGAGAATGCGCGCTTCGGCTTCGTGTTCTCCCAGCGCGGCATCGTGCCGGAGGCGGCGTCGAGCTGGTTCCTGCCGCGCATCGTCGGCATCTCGCAGGCGCTGGAATGGTGCTATTCCGGCCGCGTGTTCCCGGCACAGGAGGCCCTCGCCGGCCGCCTCGTCAGCCGCGTTGTGCCGCATGACGAACTGATCCCCGCCGCACGCGCGCTGGCAAAGACCTTCATGGAGAAGACGGCGCCGGTATCGGTGGCGCTGATCCGGCAGATGATGTGGCGCCTCTCCGCCACCGACGACCCCATGGAAGCGCACAAGATCGACAGCCGCGGCATCTATGCCCGCGGGCGCTCGGAGGACGTCAAGGAAGGCGTCGTCGCCTTCCTTGAAAAACGCCCCGCTGAGTTTAAGAACAAGGTCAGCACCGACATGCCCGACTACTTCCCATGGTGGACGGAGCGCGACTATAAGTAGGGCGGATTAGGCGAAGCCGTAATCCGCCGGCCGATTGCATGAGGCGAAGAACGGCGGATTACGCTGCGCTCATCCGCCCTACGGCGCAAAATTGTTTCGCGGCTACGAATTAGGACCATGAATGACTTCGACGCCCTCCGCTCAATCGCCCGAGGGCGTCGTCTTCCTGCACGGCATCAGCCGTTCGTTCCGATCCTTGATCCCGATGCAGAAGGCCGTCGACGCGGCTGGGTTTGCCACGCGCAATATCGGCTATCCCAGCCGGCACAAGGCGCTGTCGGCGCTGGCCGACGACATCCATCCGGCCATCGCGCCCTTTGCCGAGGCCAATGAAGGCTGCACGCATTTCGTCTGCCATTCGATGGGCGGCCTGCTGGCGCGCGTCTATCTCGCGCGTCACCGCCCCGCCCGCCTCGGCCGCGTGGTGATGCTGGGCACGCCAAATGGCGGCAGCGAGATCGCCGACGTCATGAAGAACTGGCTGCCCTACCGGCTCTATTTCGGCCCGGCCGGACAGCAACTGGTGACGACGCGCGACGCAACCACAGAAGCCCTGCTGCCTCCGGTGGATTATCCGGTCGGGATCATTGCCGGCGACCGCTCGCTCGATCCCATCACCTCGCGCTTCATGCTGCCCGGCGCCGACGACGGCCGCGTCACGGTGGCGCGCACACGGCTTGACGGCATGGCAGACCATGTCGTCATCCCCGCCTCGCATGCGTTCATGATCAAGAACAAGGAAGCGATCGCGCAGACGGTGGCGTTTTTGAAAGACGGACGATTCCGTAGGATGGGTTGAGCGGAGCGAAACCCATGCTGCCCGTCGTCTGCGGCAAGCTCCGCCGATGGGTTTCGCTCCGGCGCTTTGCGCCTGCGCTCTACCCATCCTACAATCACATCATTAACGCCACACGGCCGATCGCTTTGCGTTCCGTCAGCAGCCGCATCGCCTGCGCCACATCGGCGAGCGGCAGCCGATGCGAGACATTGGGGCGAATCTTTCCCGCTTCCGCCCATGCGAGCAGTGCCGAGATGCGCGCCTCGCCGATCCCGGGATCGCGCCGCGCAGCCTCGCCGGCGCGGACGCCGAGCACGCTGGCGCCCTTGATCAGCACGAGGTTCGTCTTGGCGACGCCGATGCCGCCGGTGAAGCCGATCACCAGCAGACGCGCGCCCCAGGCGATGCAGCGAAGGCTCTCCTCGAAGATATCTCCGCCGACAGGATCGAACACCACATCGGCGCCCTTGCTATCGGTGACGCGCTTCACCGCATCCCTGAACGGCTCGGCACCATAGAGGATGCCGTGATCGGCGCCGCGGGCTCTGGCCACCGCCAGCTTCTCTTCCGACGATGCGGCAGCGATCACCGTGGCACCGAGCAGCTTGCCGATCTCGACCGCTGCAAGACCGACACCGCCGCCGGCGCCATGCACCAGCAGGACCTCGCCGGGCTTGAGCTGCCCGCGATCCACCAGCGCGTGATGCGCCGTGCCGTGGGCGGCGAGGAAGGTCGCGCCCTCCGCATAGTCGAAGGTCGATGGCAGCGGCGTGAGCTGCGATGGAGACACCACGACCTCCTCGGCATAGCCGCCGAAACGCAACTTGACGATGACGCGGTCACCGGTCTTGAAGCCCGTCACGCCGTCGGCGATCTCGCTGATGTCGCCGGCGGCCTCCATGCCGGGCGTGAACGGCAGTTCGGGCTTGAGCTGATATTCGCCCGCGGCCATCAGGATATCGGGAAAATTGATGCCGGCGGCACGGATGCGGATGCGGACCTGCCCGGGCTTCAGCGGCAGCGAGGCAAAGTCTTCAAGGCGCAGCGTTTCGGGCGGACCGAGTTCTCGGCAGACAATGGCTTTCGGCATCAGGCGGCGCTCGCTTTGCGACGCTGCAGCGCCTCGCGGATCAGCGGCAGGCGGTCATTGCCGAAATACATGTCGGTTTTGTCGAGATAGATGGTGGGCGAACCGTAGCCGCCGCGTGCCATCACCTCATCGGTATTGAGTTTGAGCTGGTCCTTGATGCCTTGCTCGGCGATGCCGGCAAACAAGGCTGCGGGATCGACGCCGCTGCGTTTGCAGACCTCGGTCAGCACCTCGTCCTTCGAGATGTCCTGATCCTCGCCCCAATAGATCTCGAACACCGTGCGGGCGAACGGCACCATCTTGTCCGGCTGCTCGCGCTGCAGCCAGATACAGCCACGCATGGCCTTGACGCTGTTCACCGGAAACACGCTGGGCGGCATCTTGATGGCGAGGCCGGCAGAGCGCGCCCAGTCGCCGAGGTCCTTCTTCATGTAGCGCGCCTTGGCAGGCACCGGCGTCTCGCGCGAGGCATAGACCGACGGATTGATCGTGTTGAAAATGCCGCCGACCAGGATCGGGCGCCACGAGATCTCGGCGCCAAACTCCTTCGCCAGCGGCTGGATGTTGTGAAAGGCGAGATAGGTCCAGGGACTGGAGCAATCGAAGAAGAATTCGATCATGGGTGTTTCCTCGGTTTTGTTCTTCTCCGTCATTGCGAGGAGCCCTTGCGACGAAGCAATCCAGTCCTTGCCCGCGGTCTTCTGGATTGCTTCGTCGCTCCACTCCTCGCAATGACGGCGGTTATTATTGTTGCTGCTGCGCCTGCGCATGCGCGGGCTGATCGACACCGAACATGATCTTCCGCGCCTGCTCGTCCATCGGCTTGCGCTCCGCTTTGCCGACCGCAAGGCCGGCTTGTACTTGCGGCCGCGCGCGGAGCAGCACGTACCATCGCTTTACGCTTGGAAAATCATCCAGCGTCAGGCCCTGCGCCTTGTGGGTCATGATCCAAGGAAAGCAGGCCATGTCGGCGATGGAATAATCGCCGGTGATGTAATCGCGGCCATCGGCGAGATGTGCGTCGAGCACGCCATAGAGGCGCTTCGCCTCGCGGCTGTAGCGATCGATGGCATAGGGAATCTTCTCGGGCGCATAGAGCAGGAAATGGCCGTTCTGCCCGAGCATCGGGCCGAGGCCGCCCATCTGCCACATCACCCATTGCATCACGTCGAAACGCCCGCGCTGATCCACCGGCATGAAGCGGCCGGACTTCTCAGCGAGATAGATCAGGATGGCGCCACTCTCGAACATCGTGACCGGCTCGCCGCCATCCGCCGGCGCATGATCGACGATGGCCGGCATGCGCCCGTTCGGCGAGAGTTTGAGGAATTCCGGCTTGTGCTGGTCGCCGCGGCCGAGCTGCATCGGCACCACCTTGTAAGGCAGGCCGCATTCCTCCAGCATAATGGTGATCTTCCAGCCGTTCGGCGTCGGCGCGTAGTGCAGGTCGATCATCGGTTTCCTCGGCTTGTTTTCCGCGATCCTAGCCCTCGGCCGGCGATGCGCCAATCCCATATACGCGGAGGCCGGAACATGGCAGACAGGCGGCCTAACGAACAATTCCGGGGAGCGAACAATGCTGTTTCCGACCACCATCGCCGGCTCGCTGCCGAAGCCCGAATGGCTCGCCGAGCCCAACAAATTGTGGCCGACCTGGCGCTCGCAAGGCGCGGAACTGCAGCGCGCCAAGCGCGACGCCACGCTGCTGGCGGTGAAGGTGCAGGAAGATGCCGGCATCGACATCGTCACCGACGGCGAACTGGCGCGGCAGCATTTCGTCCATGGCTTCCTCGAAAAGGTCGAGGGCATCGACTTCAAGAACAAGGTCGAGATGGGCATCCGCAACGATCGCTACAAGGCGATGGTGCCGCAGGTGATCGCGCCGCTGCAGCTCAAGGGCCGCGTGCACGATTTCGAGGCGCAGGTGGTGCGGGCGCATACGACGCGCAAATTCAAGTTCACGCTACCCGGCCCGATGACCATCATCGATACGCTCTCGAACAGCCACTATAGCGACCGCGTCGAGATGGCGTTCGCCTTCGCCGAACTGCTCAATCAGGAAGCGCGCGCCTTGCAGGCCGACGGCGTCGACATGATCCAGTTCGACGAGCCCGCCTTCAACGTGTTCATGAAGGATGCCGCCGACTGGGGCGTGACGGCGCTGGCGCGCGCCGCCGAAGGCCTCACCTGCGCCACCGCCGTGCATATCTGCTACGGCTACGGCATCAAGGCCAATACGGACTGGAAGGAAACGCTGGGCAACGAGTGGCGGCAATATGAGGAGATCTTCCCGGCCATCGATGCCTCCTCGGTCCAGCAGGTCGCCATCGAATGCCGCAATTCGCGGGTGCCGCTGGAATTGCTGGGGTTACTGAAAAACAAGGTGGTGCAGGCCGGCGTGATCGATGTCGCCAGCGATGTGGTGGAGACGCCGGAGGATGTGGTCGCCACCATCGAGGCCGTGATGAAGCATGTCCCGAAGGAGCGCATCGTGCCGACCACCAATTGCGGCATGGCGCCGATGCAGCGGGATATTTCGGAGGCGAAGCTGCGGGCGCTCGGCGCGGGCGCGAAGCTGGCGCGGGAGCGATTGGGGTAAAGCCACAAACACAGTCCCTCATGGTGAGGAGGCGCGCGAAGCGCGCCGTCTCGAACCATGAGTTGATTGAGCTCCGTCGCCATCCTTCGAGACGCGGCCTTCGGCCGCTCCTCAGGATGAGGGCGGAGTGCTTGGAGACACACTTGGATGCAGCACCGGACTGTATCCTGCGCGGAACGCTCGCAACGTCGAGGGCGGTGTCAGCAATTGGGCATCGCGGAGAGCATGATCGATCGCCGCGTAGCCAGCAAACGACCACTGCCAAACTCGGCCCTTGGCGATCAGATGGCTCTCGACACCTGCTTGCACCATCGCACCATCAGGCAGCGCATCGACCGCGCCTTCGAGCGGATGCAAGCGCTTCTTCCGCCCGTCCAGTCGTTCGGCATGCAGCACGCGATCGATCTCCGTCGCCTTCACGCCAGTAACGCCATTGCCTTCCTCCCAGGCAGCGCGAAAACGATTGGCGTCCTCGCGGCGGCAATAGAAGCATGGGCGATGGCCGGCGGCGAAGGACGTGGCTTCATCCAGGAAGAACAGTTCGGTCCAGCTTTGCCGCGCCATCACCTCGCGGCGGCGGCCGCGGAATTCGCAGACGCAGGTGATCCAGGCTGGATTTGACCAGCGTTTGTTCAGCAGTGTTTTCGTGCGGGGATCATGGATGATGCCGCGATTGCCGGTGAACATGCCGCGCTCAGGCGTGGCGATGATGTCGCCGAAAGGGCTGACGCGGTTTTGAAGGGGCATGTCGCGATCTCTCAACCGTCATTGCGAGCGCAGCGAAGCAATCCAGTCTTTCTTCACTTGGCTTTCTGGATGGCTTCGTCGCCCAAACGAATTGGCTTTGCCAATTCGTTTGGGCTCCTCGCAATGACAATGTTTACGCCGCGCCATCCCGCATCGGCGGCTGGAACGACAGGCCGAGATCCCACGGGAAGAAGATCCAGGTGTCCTGCGAGACTTCGGTGATGAAGGTGTCCACGAGCGGACGGCCCATCGGCTTCGCATAGACCGTCGCAAAATGCGCCTGGGGCAGCATGTCGCGCACCATGCGCGCGGTCTTGCCGGTATCGACGAGGTCGTCGACGATCAGGAGGCCCTTGCCGGTGCCGCCTCCGAGCTTCTTCGTGGCGTCGGAGACGCCTTTCAGCTCCAGCAATTCACCCTGCTTGTTGTGGTCGTAGCTCGCGATGCAGACCGTATCGATGACCCGCACGCCGAGTTCGCGCGCCACGATCGCCGCAGGCACGAGGCCGCCGCGGGTAATCGCCACGATAGCCTCGAACGGGCCGTGGCTGTTGAGCCGCCAGGTCAGTGCGCGGCAGTCGCGATGAAACTGATCCCACGACACCGGAAATGCCTTGCCTGCGCGCTCCTGCGCGCTCAGCTCCGGATGCAGTGCCATATCTTACTCCTTGGAAAACGCACGTCTGTTATTTTGTGGCCGCAAGTCCGGCAAGCATCGCCTTCACCGCATCCATGGCGGCATCGAGCTTGGCTTGATCGCGCGAGCGCACCACGAGATTGGTGTTCGGCTTGCCGGCCTCGTCCATGAACGGATAGCTGCCGATGATCGTGTCAGGATGCGCCGCGGCGATCTCACGCAAGGGACCACCGACATCGCCCTCGCGGGCATTGGCCTTCACGGTGTCGGACAGCATGCGCAGGCCCGACTTCAGCTTGGGCGCCACGATGTCCATCATCGCCTGCATGATGCTGGGCACGCCGGCCATCACGATGACGTTCTCGATCTTGAAACCCGGCGCGAGAATCGTGGCGCTCTGGATCAGATCGGCGCCGTCGGGGATGCGCGCCATGCGCAAGCGGGCCTCGTTGAGGTCGGCGCCGAAGCGCTCCTGAAAACGCGCCACCACTTCCGGGTGATGATCGATGCTGACCCCGAACGCCTTGGCGACCGAGTCCGCGGTGATGTCGTCATGGGTCGGGCCGATGCCGCCCGTGGTAAAAACGTAGTCGTAGCGTTGGCGCAGCGCATTGAGCGCGGCGACGATGTCGGCCTCGTCATCGGAGACCACGCGGACTTCCTTGAGGTCGATGCCGATATTGGTGAGGTATTCGGCGATATAGCCGATGTTCTTGTCCTTGGTCCGGCCAGAGAGAATCTCATCGCCGATCACCAGAATGGACGCGGTCACGATCTCGGTCATGTCTCATTTCCTCGCCTGTACCGGGACCATGCGCAGGCGCGGCCCCGATGTCATCCGGTTATGCCGCCCAAATGTGCAGCGTCCAGCCGTTTTTTCGGGCAGCGCCTCGGCATCCCCTACGAATTGCTCGCCTATAATGCATATCGTGCTGGCCCGCCCCTTGCTACCGTCACGTTCAGTCGTGCAATCTTGGGTACGGCCTCGAACACAGTCAGGGGTATATGGCAGTCGCGTTCGACGAAATGAATGGGCTCGATGGCGCTCTCCGTCCGGCCTATGAGGAGCTCTCCCGCTGGCTCGAAGAGACGCCGCCGGACGCACTCGACCATCGCCGTGAAGAGGCAGAACTGCTGTTTCGCCGCATCGGCATCACCTTCGCCGTTTATGGCGAGGCGGAATCCACCGAACGATTGATCCCTTTCGACGTCATCCCGCGCATCATTTCCGGCAAGGAATGGACGCGGCTGGAAAAGGGACTGAAGCAGCGCACCCGCGCCATCAACATGTTCCTGAAGGACATCTATCACGGCCGCGACATTCTTCGCGCCGGTGTGGTGCCCGACGATCTCGTTTTCCAGAATCCGGTATTCCGGCCGGAGATGAACGGCCAGGACGTGCCGCACGACGTTTATGTGCATATCGCCGGCATCGATATCGTCCGCACCGATCCCGACGAATTCTACGTGCTTGAGGACAATGCCCGCACGCCCTCCGGCGTCTCTTATATGCTGGAGAACCGCGAGATCATGATGCGGCTGTTTCCCGACCTGTTCGCGCGACATCGCGTCGCGCCGGTGGAGAAATATCCGGACGAACTGTTGTCCTGCCTTCGCTCGGTGGCGCCGCGCTCGGCCTCGACGGAGCCGACCGTCGCGCTGCTGACGCCCGGCGTCTACAACTCTGCCTTCTACGAACATTCGTTCCTGGCCGACAAGCTGGGCGTCGAACTGGTCGAGGGCCGCGACCTCATCGTCAAGAACGACGAGGTGTTCATGCGCACCACCGAAGGACTGAAGCGCGTGGACGTGCTGTATCGCCGGCTCGACGACGACTATATCGACCCCCTCACCTTCCGGCCGGATTCCGCGCTCGGCGTGCCCGGCCTGATGTCGGCCTATATGGCCGGCAACATCACTCTGGCCAACGCTGTCGGCACCGGGATCGCCGATGACAAGGCGATGTACAGCTACATGCCGGACATCGTGAAATTCTATCTCGGCGAAGAGCCGATCCTGAAGAACGTGCCGACCTGGCGCTGCCGCGAGGCCAACGATCTCGCTTATGTGCTCGACAATCTCGGCGATCTCGTCGTGAAGGAAGTGCACGGCTCCGGCGGCTACGGCATGCTGATCGGCCCTGCCGCCACCAAGGCGACCATCGAGGCCTTCCGCGACAAGCTGAAGCGCGAGCCGGCCGGCTTCATCGCACAGCCGACGCTGGCGCTCTCGACCTGCCCGACATGCACGGCGAGTGGCCTCGCGCCGCGCCATGTGGATCTGCGGCCATTCGTGCTGACGGGCGCGAGGGAAAGCCGGATTGTCCCCGGCGGCCTGACCCGCGTGGCGCTGCAGGAGGGGTCGCTGGTGGTGAATTCGAGCCAGGGTGGCGGGACGAAGGATACGTGGATTTTGGATGAGTAAACTCCGTCATTGCGAGCCCCACGAAGAAAGAAAGACTGGATTGCTTCGTCGCTTCGCTTCTCGCAATGACGGCTGATAGTATTTGAGAAAGACCAAATTGACCCATGCTGTCGCGCACCGCTGAAAACCTGTACTGGCTGGCCCGCTATATCGAGCGCGCCGAATATCTCGCGCGCACCATCGAGGCGACATTGCGTGTCACCGCGCTGCCGAGCGCCTATATCGGCCAGACCAATGAATGGGACTCGGCCCTGCAGACCGCCGGGATGAATTTCGGCTTCCACGCGCAATACGAGACAGCCGACGAAGCGGCCGTGATCGAATATATCGCCTTCGCTCAGGACAATCCCTCATCCATCCGTAATTGCATCGAAGCTGCACGGCTCAATGCGCGCTCGGTGCGCACCGCCCTCACCGGCGAGATGTGGGACACCATCAACGGCGCCTGGCTGGAACTGCAGTCGGTCTGGAGCAACGGCGCCAAATCGCGCGAGCAACTGGCGCGCTTCCTGCGCTTCGTGCAGGAGACCTCGCTGCGCTTCGACGGCTCGGCCTATCGGACCATGCTGCGCAACGATGCCTACTGGTTCTCGCGGCTCGGCCTGCATCTGGAGCGCGCCGACAACACCGCGCGCATTCTCGACGTGAAGTATCACCTGCTGCTGCCGCAGGACGAGCATGTCGGTGGCCCCCTCGATTACTATCAGTGGACCTCGATCCTGCGCTCGGTGTCAGCGCTCACGGCCTATCACTGGGTCTATCGAGAGACGCTGAAACCGTGGCTGATCGCAGACCTCCTGATCCTCAACGACACGTTGCCGCGTTCGCTGGCGAGCTGCTACGGCAATCTCGTGCGCAATCTCGACCAGATCGGGGTGGCCTATGGCCGCCAGGGCGCGGCCCAACGCCATAGCCGCGGTATCCGCAACCGGCTTGAACACAGCCATATCGACGATATCTTCCAGCGCGGCCTGCATGAATTCATCCAGGAATTCATCGCCGACAACAATCGGCTGGGCGAAATCATCGGCAAGCAATATTTGATCTGACATCGATTTGAAGCAAACATGCGCCTCCGCATCGCCCATTCCACCACCTATCGCTACGAGCCGCCGGCTTCCGGCGTCATCCAGATTCTGCGCATGACGCCCGGCAGCCATGACAGCCAGTATGTGGCCGACTGGCAGATCGACGTCTCCACCGACTCGCGCCTCGACAAGCACGAGGATGCGTTCGGCAATGTCACCCATGTGCTGACCCACGGGCCGCTGTCGGACCTCACCATCAATGTGGAGGGGCTGATCGAGACGCAGGACACCGGCGGTATCTTGCGCGGCACCGATGAACGCTTTCCGCCGAGCCTGTTCCTGCGCCCGACCGACCTCACGGATGTCACGCCAGCGATGGAGGCCTTTGCGCGCGAACTGACGCCGACGGCCGGGAGCGACCCGCTCGGCTATCTGCATGCGCTGATGCTCGGCATCAACACGCATATGACCTTCGACACCGATCCGACCAGCAGCGGCACCACCGCCAGCGAAGCCTTTTCGCTGAAGCGCGGCGTGTGTCAGGACTACGCGCATATCTTCATTGCCTGCGCCCGTATCGGCGGCCTCCCCGCGCGTTTCGTCTCTGGCCATTTCTGGCGCGCCGACGGAGCGAATCAGCAGGAAGCCGGCCACGCCTGGGCCGAGGCCCATGTGCCCGGGCTCGGCTGGGTCGGTTTCGATCCCGCCAATGCCATCTGCACCACCGACGCCCATGCCCGCATCGCCATAGGCCTCGACTACCTCGGTGCTGCGCCGGTGCGCGGCACCCGCTATGGTGGCGGCATGGAGACGCTGACCGTGGCGGTGCGCGTCGACAAGGTCTCGGATCGCGGGCAGTCGCAATTTCAGAGCTGAAACGACCCGTAGGGCGGATGAGGCGAAGCCGTAATCCGCCGCAGAGTTTCAGCCATGAATTCGGCCGGCGGATTACGCTACGCTCATCCGCCCTACGGTTACGGACTGCCCATTTTCTAGCCGGACGAGGTTGCCCGTCCGCCCGTCGGCGCGTAAGACGCTTTCCAGGTTCAGGGATCAGGCGATGACGTACTGCTGCGGAATTCTGGTGAAAGACGGTCTGGTGATGATCGCGGACACGCGCACCAATGCCGGGCTCGACAATGTCTCCACCTTCCGCAAGCTGCACATCTTCAACCAGCCCGGCGACCGCATCATGGCGATCGCCTCCGCCGGCAATCTCGCCATCAGCCAGTCGGTGATTTCGACCCTCAACGAGGGTCTCGAGAATCCGGAAACCGGCGAGGTCGAGACGCTGATGAACGCGCCGACCATGTTCCAGGCGGCGAAGCGGATCGGCCGCGCGATCCGGCATGTCTCCTCCACCGAGGGCAAGGCGCTCCAGGCCGAAGACATCAGCTTCGACGTCTCGTTCCTGTTCGGCGGCCAGATCGCCGGCGCGAAGATGCGGCTGTTCATGATCTACCCGGCCGGCAATTTCATCGAATGCACCGTGGACACGCCGTACCTGCAGATCGGCGAGCACAAATACGGCAAGCCGGTGCTGGACCGCGCCATGCATTACGATGTCGAGCTCTATGAGGCGCTCAAGACCGGCCTCATTTCGATGGATTCGACCATGCGCTCGAATATCGGCGTCGGCCTTCCCATCGACGTGCTGGTGGTCCGCACCGATGTTTGCGACGCCGACCTCAATCACCGCATCGAGGCCGGCGAGCCCTATTTCCACGACCTGCGTTCGCGCTGGTCGGCGGCGCTGCGCGCGGCGCATCAGAACATTCCGCGTCCGCCGTACAAGCAGGACTGAGGCCCATCAGCCGCCGGAGTATGTGAGTGATGGGTATCGCTGCGCTCAACCCATCCTACGCATGGCGTCCGATGACCGCTGCGGATCTACCCGCGGTCAAACGGCTCGCCGACACCATCCATCCCGCCTTCCCCGAAAGCGCTGCCGTGTTCGCCAATCGCCTCACGCTGCATGCGGACGGCTGCGAGGTGCTGGATGGCGACAACGGTCTCAAGGGATATGTGCTCAGCCATCCCTGGCAGGATCGCAGCCCGCCCCCGCTCGATGCAGTGCTGCAGCCTGCGGCGTCGCCATCGACCTACTACATTCACGATCTCGCGCTGCTTCCGGAGACGCGCGGCAGCGGCGCCGGCACGGCGATCGTCGCGCTTCTCGCGGCGCGTGCACGCGCGCTTGATCTGCCCAACATGACCCTTGTTGCCGTCAACAATTCGGTTCATTTTTGGCAGCGGCAGGGCTTTACCGTCACTCATGATCCCGCACTCGATGCCAAGCTTGCAAGCTACGGCGATGAGGCGCGTTTCATGACGAAAGACCTCTCCTAAAACACGTCGTTCAAAAACCAGGGAAGAAACCAGATGACCGCCAAAATCGCCATCGTCACCGGAGCCGGCACCGGCGTCGGCCGTGCCGCCTCGCTCGCGCTGATGAACGCCGGCTTCACTACCGTGCTCGCCGGCCGCCGCCTCGAGCTCCTGCAGGAGACGCAGAAGCTCGGCGCCGCGACTGGCGGCAAGAGCCTGCCTGTGGTCGCCGACATGCAGGACCCCGGCTCGATCGCGGCGCTGTTCGCCAAGACCGTGCAGGAATTCGGGCGGCTCGACCTGCTGTTCAACAATGCCGGCATGGGCGCCCCCGCGATCCCGTTCGAGGATCTCGGACTCGAACAATGGAAGGCGGTGGTGGACACCAACCTCACCGCGCCGTTCCTGTGCACCCAGCACGCCTTCCGCATCATGAAGGACCAGACGCCGCGCGGCGGCCGCATCATCAACAACGGTTCGATCTCGGCCCATGCGCCGCGCCCGTTCTCGGCGGCCTATACCTCGACCAAGCACGCCATCACCGGCCTCACCAAGGCCAGCAATCTCGACGGCCGCGCCTATGACATCGCCGTCGGCCAGGTCGATATCGGCAATGCCGCGACGCCCATGACCGACCGCATGGTCAACGGCCCCGGCGTGCTGCAGCCCGACGGCACCTCCAAGCAGGAGCCACGTATGGACGCCAAGGCGGTGGGCGATGCCGTGGCTTACATGGCTGGCCTGCCGCTCGATGCGAATGTGCTGACCATGACGGTCATGGCGACGAAGATGCCCTTCGTGGGACGCGGCTAGCCGCCCCTCCTCAACGGCCCCGACATTGCATGACATCTCCAGCCGCGGCATCATTGCTGCGGTTTCGGGGGATTCATGCTTCAGCTTCAGTCGGCGTTCGGCGTCATCGCACTGCTCGGTCTTGCCTGGCTGTGCGGCGAAAATCGCAGCAAGGTGTCGTTGCACAAGGCCGCGATCGGGCTCGCTGTCACCGTCGCAACTGCCGTCGTTCTCCTGAAGCTGCCGGTCGTGACGCGCGCCTTCGGAGCGATCAACGATGCGATCTCCACCATCGCCGCCGCATCGCGCGCCGGCACCTCCTTCGTATTCGGTTATCTCGGTGGCGGCGCGCTGCCCTTCGATCTGAAATCGCCCGGCGCCGATTTCGTGCTCGCGCTGCAGGCGTTGCCGGTGGTGCTGGTCATCAGCGTGCTGACGACGCTGTTATTCTACTGGCGCATCCTGCCGCCGATCGTGCGCGGCATGGCCTGGCTGCTCGAGCGCACGCTGGGCATCGGCGGTGCGGTCGGCCTCTCCACCGCCGCCAATATCTTCCTCGGCATGGTCGAGGCGCCGCTCTTCATCCGCCCCTACATCGCGCAGCTCACGCGCAGCGAATTGTTTCTGGTGATGACCGGCGGCATGGCAGGCATTGCCGGCACGGTGCTGGTTCTCTACGCCACGCTGACGGCGCCGCTGCTTCCGGATGCTTCGGCGCATTTCGTCATCGCCTCGGTGCTGTCGGCGCCCGCCGCGATTCTCGTCAGCCTGATCATGGTGCCCGAAACGGAAGATCGCCGCACCGGCGGGCTACTCGCCAATCCGGAAGCCCCTGCCACCAGCACCATGGATGCCATCGTCAAAGGTACGACCTCCGGCATCGAACTGCTCGTCAACATCGTCGCGTTGCTGCTGGTATTCGTGGCCTTGATGTATCTGATGAACGCCATCCTGATGCTGCTGCCTACCGCGAGCGGCACGCCGCTCACCGGCCAGCGTATCGTCGGCTATGCGATGGCGCCGGTCTGCTGGCTGATGGGCCTGCCGTGGGACCAGGCGCTCACCGCGGGATCGCTGATGGGAGTCAAGACGATCCTCAATGAGCTGATCGCCTATGTGCAACTGTCGAAGCTCGGCCCGGATGCACTCGATCCTCGCTCGCGCCTGATCATGCTCTACGCGCTATGCGGCTTCGCCAATTTCGCCAGCCTCGGCATCATGATCGGCGGGCTCGGCACCATGGCGCCGGAACGCCGCGACGAAATCAATGCGCTGGGCCTGAAGTCGATCCTGTCGGGCACGCTGACGACCTGCCTGATGGGCGCAATCGTCGGCGTGCTGAACTGATCACTCAGCCCTTCACTTCCACCGTCCTGAACTGCGCCGGCAGAATCACTTCGAGCAGTTCGCAATTGTCGGAATAGTCGCGGATCAGATGCTTGATGCGCGGCGGCTGAGTCCAGGACGAGCCCTGCCGCATGGTCTGCTCTCCGACGCCGTCCATATAAGTCTTCACCCAGCCATTCAGCACATAGACGAGCTGAAACTCGGCGTCGTGATAGTGCAGCTTGGAGACTTCCGCAGGGTCGCACGGCCCGATCAGCCGGATCACATGGGCTTGCGCGAGACCACCGCTCGCTTCAGCCACGCCGAGATCGCGATACTTCGCATAGGCGCGCAAGCCGCCGGCAAAATCCTCTTCGCGATAGTGGCTGATGGCCGGCCGCTGCTTGCGTCGCTTGGCGGGCTGAGACGGAGCGACAATTTTTTTCGCGACCGTTTGGGCGGGCCTCCTAGCAGAGGCGATTGTCTTGTCAGCCTTCGCTGCACTTGCCTTGCGCGCAGCCGCCTTCGGCGCAGCGCGTTTCGCTACCTTCGTCGCCCCGCTCTTTGACGCTCGCTTCTGCTTCGCCATTATGTACTTCCCAGCTTCCGCATGTACCGAACAGCGGCGCACGCAGCCCGCGAAACTAACTGCAGTTCGGCGCATCGGCAATTCGTTGGATGTGTTGAGTACCCCGACACTCTGCAACCCTGAAACGCAGGATTGCGTAGCACGCAGCGAGCCCGGATCGCCCCCTGCGATGCGGGATCGGACTTCACATTCAATTGCTTTGCGCCAAAGGACAGCGCGACAACAACTTAAACTTGCATATCCGGCATCCGGTCGTCATGATCCGCGGATCGAATTGCATCACGACCGGGAAGCGCTGCACTCCATATTTCCTGTAGCCGAACCGGTCGAAGCAGCGTTCCCCCAACAAGGCGGCCATCGCAACGCCCGTCTGAAGATCAGGAGAAGCGCCATGCTATCGGCCGCAACCACACGCCTGTTCGTAGCTCTCGCCATCGTGATCGCTGGCCCGGCGACAGCAGCGGCAAAGGAACCGAAGCCGTGGAAGGTCGAAGGAAAACTGCTCGGCGAGGTCGATGGCAACGACGTCGCGAAATCCAAGGACGTCAGCGGCCTCGCATGCGCGCCGGGCGCCAGCCTGCCCCGCCTCTGTCTCCTGGTCGATGACGAGACCCAGGGCGCGCAGATCGTGCTGCTCCACAAGAACAGCCTGACCGCCGGCGAATTCATCCGCCTGATCTACAAGCAGTTCAAGGGCGAGCCGCTCGAACTGGATGCCGAAGCCGTCGCCTTCGACAACGACGATGGCAAGAGCGACGACAACTTCTATGTGGTCGGCTCCCATGGCCGGGCGCGCCATGAACAGAATGACCCGGAGAAAGAAGCAGAGAACAACGCCAAGGCCGAAGCCAGCCGGCACATCTTCCGCATCGGCCTGACGGCTGCCCAGGTCGATATGTCCACCGGCAAGCTCAGTGACAAGCCGACCATCTCGCAGCCGAAGACGCTGACAGACATTCTGCAACGCCATCCCGAGATCGCAGCCGCCCATGACCGGGCATTGGCCGATAACGGCCTGACCATCGAAGGCATCGCCGTGCGCAAAGGCCGGCTCTATATCGGAATGCGCGGCCCGGTGATCGGCGACGACGCCGCGGTGGTCTCGGTAGCCATCGCATCCGTGTTCGATGGCGCGCCGGCGGACTCCAACCTGCACAGGCTGAAGCTCGATACCGACAAGCGCGGCAAGGTTCGCGGTATCCGCGACATCGTGCGCCATGGCGACGGCTTCCTTGTGCTGGCCGGGCCCGTCAACGATCCCAAGGGAGGTGACGTCGAGGATGGCGACTATTCGATCTATCCCTGGGACGGAGCCAGCCAGCCAAGCGCGCGCGCCGATCTCAAATCCTTCGGCGAGAAGGTAAAGCCCGAAGGTCTGCTGCCGCTGGACGGCGACACCGCACGCGCCCGCGTCCTCGTGCTGTTCGACGGCCCCAAGGAGGGCTCCCCGACGCCGCTCGAGCTGGAGTTCCAGTAGCTCCCTCGCCGGCTGACGCGCACGAAAAGCCCGCGATCACATCGACGCGGGATAACCGCGCGGCGCCATATGAGCATGCGAGCCAATCTCCTGCCGGCGCGCCCCGTGCCCGCACGCCCGCACCGCTTTCCCCCCGTTCGAAGGTATCGATTTCTGCGTCCAAGCCGCGATCCGTACGGGCCCGGAGCAAGCCTTTTTGCCTTCGTTCGGTCGGTACCTTTTAACCAATCTGGCACCCGTCACATTTGAGTGCCAAATAATTTGCTACAGCACCTTGCCCGTCGGGAACGATCGGCCTATCTCCGCACCAGTCGCGCTGGCACTTTCGGCCCGCGACTGCCAATTCCTTAAAATTGGCGAGTAATCGCAGAAACTTAGGAGGACTGCATGAAATTCCGTCCGCTTCACGACCGCGTCGTGGTCAAGCGCATCGACGCCGAAGAGAAGTCTGCTGGCGGCATCATCATCCCGGACAGCGCCAAAGAGAAGCCCTCCCAGGGCGAAGTCGTCTCCGTCGGTCCCGGCGGTCGCGACGAGGCCGGCAAGCTGGTCCCGCTTGACGTCAAGGTCGGCGAGCGCGTGCTGTTCGGCAAGTGGTCGGGCACCGAGGTCAAGATCGACGGTCAGGATCTCCTGATCATGAAGGAAAGCGACATCATGGGCGTCCTCGAAGGCGCCGCCGCTCCTGCCGCCAAGAAGAAGGCCTAAGGGCCTCTCCTTCCTTCCCCTCACCTCCTGAAATTCAAGGACAAGCAACATGGCTTCCAAAGAAGTTAAATTCGGCGTTGACGCGCGCGACAAGATGCTGCGCGGCGTGGACATCCTCGCCAACGCAGTGAAGGTCACCCTCGGTCCGAAGGGCCGCAACGTCGTGATCGAGAAGTCGTTCGGCGCACCGCGCATCACCAAGGACGGCGTCACCGTCGCCAAGGAAATCGAGCTCGACGACAAGTTCGAGAACATGGGCGCCCAGATGGTGCGCGAAGTGGCTTCGAAGTCGGCTGACGCAGCGGGCGACGGCACCACCACCGCCACCGTGCTGGCCCAGGCCATCGTGAAGGAAGGCGCCAAGTCGGTCGCCGCCGGCATGAACCCGATGGATCTGAAGCGCGGCATCGACCTGGCTGTGGAAGCCGTGGTCGCCGACCTCGTGAAGAACTCCAAGAAGGTCACCTCGAACGACGAAATCGCCCAGGTCGGCACCATCTCGGCCAACGGCGACTCGGAAATCGGCAAGTTCCTCGCCGACGCCATGAAGAAGGTCGGCAACGAAGGCGTCATCACGGTTGAAGAAGCCAAGTCGCTCGAGACCGAACTCGACGTCGTCGAGGGCATGCAGTTCGACCGTGGCTACATCTCGCCCTACTTCGTCACCAACGCCGACAAGATGCGCGTTGAATTCGACGACGCCTACATCCTGATCAACGAGAAGAAGCTCTCCTCGCTGAACGAGATGCTACCGCTGCTCGAAGCCGTCGTGCAGACCGGCAAGCCGCTCGTCATCGTCGCGGAAGACGTCGAAGGCGAAGCTCTCGCCACCCTCGTGGTCAACCGCCTGCGCGGCGGCCTCAAGGTTGCTGCCGTCAAGGCTCCGGGCTTCGGCGATCGCCGCAAGGCCATGCTGCAGGACATCGCGATCCTGACCGGCGGCCAGGCGATCTCGGAAGATCTCGGCATCAAGCTCGAAAACGTGACCCTGAACATGCTGGGCCGCGCCAAGAAGGTGATGATCGACAAGGAAAACTCCACCATCGTGAACGGCGCCGGCAAGAAGGCCGACATCGATGCACGCGTGGCGCAGATCAAGGCGCAGATCGAAGAAACCACTTCGGACTACGACCGTGAGAAGCTGCAGGAGCGTCTCGCCAAGCTGGCTGGCGGCGTCGCCGTCATCCGCGTCGGCGGTGCGACCGAAGTCGAAGTGAAGGAGCGCAAGGACCGCGTTGATGACGCGATGCATGCGACCCGCGCAGCGGTTGAAGAAGGCATCGTCCCCGGCGGCGGCGTCGCTCTGCTGCGCGCTTCCGAGCAGCTGAAGAACATCAAGACCAAGAACGACGACCAGAAGACCGGCGTCGAGATCGTCCGCAAGGCCCTGTCGGCTCCGGCTCGCCAGATCGCCGTCAACGCAGGCGAAGATGGTTCTGTCATCGTCGGCAAGGTGCTCGAAAACGCAGCTTACGCCCACGGCTTCGACTCGCAGACCGGCACCTATGGCGACATGCTCAAGAAGGGCATCATCGACCCGACCAAGGTTGTCCGCACCGCGATCCAGAACGCAGCCTCGGTTGCTTCGCTGCTGATCACGACCGAAGCCATGGTCGCCGAACTGCCGAAGAAGGGTGGCGCCGGCCCCGCAATGCCCCCGGGCGGCGGCATGGGCGGCATGGACTTCTAAGTCCACGCTACTCAAGGCTAGCTACGAAATGCAGAACCCCGGCAGCGATGCCGGGGTTTTTGTTTTGTTTGCTCGAAAGGTAGCTCGCAAACCGCCAACAACCAACAACACCGGATTGCACTCACATCCGACACCACTAAAATGAGAGAACAGCTTTTCAGAAGTGTTGGGGGGATAGCGTGCCAGAAATTACGATATCGAGGACAGCCTCTCATATTCGAAAGCTGTTCGAAATACTCTTGCAGCATCCAGATGGCCTGAAAGCAGCTGAAGCGCTCAAAGCATTGGCTGAGGTGACGCAACTAACTCCGTATGAGCAAGGTACGTATGCCAGCACTGGGGGCAGACGCTTCGAAAAGATCGTGAGATTTGCGACGGTAGATTGCGTCAAGGCAGGCTGGCTACTGAAAGATCGAGGTGTATGGACGGTTACCGACGCCGGTCGTTCGGCCATGTCGGACTATCCAGAATCTGAAGCATTTTATCGCGAAGCTATTCGCCTCTATAGAGCTTGGCGCGATGCGGCTGCTCCCGAAGAAATAGATGAGACATCAGAAAGTGTTGACCAGGCAGAGATTGAATCCACCGGCGATGCTCGGATCACATATGAGCAGGCAGAAGAGCAAGCATGGGCTGAGATTGAGTCTCATATTCGAACAATGCTCCCATACGAGTTTCAGGAGATGGTGGCAGATCTTCTAAAAGCGCTAGGCTATCATATCGCTTGGGTGTCACCGCCTGGCAAAGATGGAGGCGTAGATATTATCGCGCACGTCGACCCACTCGGAACGCAATCGCCACGGATCAAAGTCCAAGTGAAACGAGTTGCACACCGCGTCGATCTTCAGACCCTGAACTCTTTTCTAGCAATCATCGAAACCGATGATGTCGGGCTCTATGTATCGACCGGCGGCTTCACGAGAGATGCAGAAGAAGCCGCGCGTAGGCAAACAGCGAGAAAAATAACGCTAATAGACCTAAATCGCTTGGTCGATCTCTGGATCGAAGCCTACGAAAAGCTCGAAGAAAAAGGTCGAAGGCGACTACCGCTATCTCCGATCTATTTTCTAACCCCAGAAGTCTGAGGCATTAACACCCTACCACACTCACATGCCCCTGCTTCCCGTAGTCCAGCAGCACCTTGTCGCGCGTGATCAGCGTCGCACCGAGGTCGCGCGCTGTTGCGGCGATGATGCGATCCGCCGGATCGCGCGGCGGCTTGCCCGGCAGCACCGATGACGCGATCAGCAATTCAGGCGGCATCGGCGCCAGCTTTACGCCCTCGATCTCCAGCAGCTTTGCGAACCAGCGTTCGGGCGCCAGTTGCAATTGCAATCTGCCACGCGCCGACAATAGACCGACCTCCCAGGCTGTGATCGGCGAAACATAGGATGGCGTTCCATCTCGATAGGCCGCTGCGAGCAGATCGAGCGCCGGCTTCGCCAAAGGTGCTTGATCGAGAATCCAGATCGCAGCGCAGGTGTCCCACAGAAGCGAGCGCATCTCAGCGTCGCTCGTCAGGTGACTTTCCCCAATCCGGGTCCGCGGGAGCTGTGAGATCGGTCGCCGGCATGATCCGCACCATGCCCTTCAATGCGCCATACGCGGGATGGATGACGCTCTCACGCTCCGGCTTTGCCGGCGCTGCTGCCACCCTTCGGAAAACCAGCGTCTGCCTTGCCATGTCGACCTGCTCGCTTTCGAAGCCGGCTTTCAACCATACCCGCGTCATCACGCTGTTGTGGGGATTGTTGCTCCACCACGGCCTGTGCTTGTGCGCTGACTTCGGGAGCGTCACCTCTGTCAGCCGTTCGATATCTGCAAAAGACATCGGAACGCGTTCAACATTCTGTTTCTGCAGAAACTCGCCGAGACGATCGTATTTCGACATACGAACCTCCATAGTTACTACATAACTATGGAGCAGATTTTCTAACTTTCAATAGTTACTTCCCGTCGGCCTTGCCGTCAGCCTCAGCCCCCGCCCCATCGCTCATCGAATGCGCCAGGATCGCCATCAGCAGCCCCGGAAACCGCTCTTCGATATCGGCCGCCCGCACAGCATTCTGATGCTCGACGCCCTTCTTGCTGGTCTGCACCAGGCCAGCCTCGCGCAGCACGCGGAAATGGTTTGACAGGGTCGACTTCGGAATGGTCGGGCATGGCGCCGCCGCGGTGCAGGACAGGCAGCCGCTCTCCTGCAAAAGACCCCGGACGATCTGCAGCCGAATGGGATCGGCCAACGCCGACAACACGCCCGAGAGCGTGATGTCCTTGGTCGCGGGGTGAACGAACTGAACCATAAAAAAGATATAGGCGCCCCCTTGCAGTGGTTCAATAGTCCCATATTTCCGAACTATTGAAGCATCCGAAAGGGATCACGATCATGACCAAGACATTCGAAGGCAAAGTCGCACTGGTAACCGGTGCCTCGAAGGGCATCGGCGCCGAGATTGCCATCAAGCTCGCTGCCGCAGGCGCTGCGGTCGGCGTCAATTACGCGTCGAGCAAGGCGGGCGCGGAGAAGGTCGTCGCCGCCATCACGGCGAAGGGCGGAAAGGCGGTCGCAGTGCATGGCGACCTCGCCTCCCCCGGCGCGGCTGCTGCGGTGGTGGCTGAAACGGTCAGGGCGTTCGGCCCGATCGACATTCTCGTCAACAATGCCGGCGTCTACGAATTCGCGCCGCTCGATGGCATTACGCCGGAGCACTTCCACCGCCAGTTCGATCTCAACGTGCTGGGGCTGCTGCTGACGTCGCAGGAGGCCGCCCGGCATTTCAACCCGAACGGCGGCAGCATCATCAATATCTCGTCCGGGGTCTCTACCATCGCTCCGCCGAACAGTGCGGTCTACACCGCCACCAAAGCCTCGGTGGACGCCATCACCTCCGTGCTCGCGAAGGAGCTCGCGCCGAAGAAGATCCGCGTCAATGCCGTCAATCCCGGCATGATCGTCACCGAAGGCGTGGTGTCGGCAGGCTTTCACGAAGGCGAAATGCGCAACTGGATTGAGACCGCAACGCCCATGGGCCGCGTCGGCAAAGCCGAAGAGATCGCGGCTGTCGTCGCATTTCTTGCTTCCGACGGCGCATCCTATGTCACCGGCGAAACCCTGCACGTGACGGGCGGTCTCAAATAAGCTGAACCCGTCGCGACATTTGCAACTTCGGAAGCCCGGCATGATGTCGGGCTTCCTTTTTGAAATTCGCTTTTCACGCCGCGCTCAGTTCTATGTTCGTCGCAAAGCGTCGCACCACACGCCCTCTTCCCGCCGCATTTTCTTCAGTTTCGGTTCACTCGCGGCACGTAACTGTGGCGCACTGGCCGATAACGTGCATCGGCCTTGGACTGAAGGAGAATGCCGTGAAGAAATTTGCTTTTGGAATTGCCGCTGCCACTGCGATCGGTCTGGCCTCGATGGTCGCGCCTGCTTCAGCAACGACGATGGTGCAGACCAGGACTGTTGCACCGCTCACGGAGTTCTCGTCGCAACATCGTCACCACGCGCATCGCACGACGATCATCCGCCGCGGCCCGGTCTGCACCGTGCGCACCGTCGTGAAGCGCGGTCATCACGGCCGCCGCATCGTGAACAAGGTTCGCGTCTGTCGCTAAGCGTCAGCACTTACGAACATGTCGAAGGCGGCGCGATAAGGCGCCGCCTTTTTCATTTGGGATAAGCGGTTGCGCTACTCGTCGTCCTGCTCCGGCCCCGGCGGCATTTGCGGCATCGAGGGGTTTTGCGGGCGCATCGGCGCAGAGGGCTGCATGCGGTCGCGCATCGGGGCCTGGCCGCGGGTGATCTGCTCGGGCGCTGCCGCCTCCGGCGGGAAGAACACGTCGTAGCAGGCGCGGCTGAGGCGCGGGCCGGCGGCGCGCAGGCAGTTCTCGACGCGCTTCTCGTCGGGCATCGCCATGGTGCAAAGCCTGAAGGCATCGGGCGTGCAGGCTTCGCGCTGAGCCTCGCTGCCGGCGGCGAAAACCACGGACGGCAGCGAACTCATCAAGGCCAATGACGCAAGCACGCCGGCAGTGCGCGGCGTGATCAGACGGGGTGCGAGCGAGAGAGCCATCTTGCGATCCCATGTTGCGACAACATGACAGATCAAGTAGCCGGCAACGCTGCGGTTCCGCGCGGCAACAATTCAGGCTGATGAAAATTCAGGCTGTCATCGTCCGCATTGCAGACGATTCAAATGCGACCGGGTTCAGTTGAGCCCGGCGACGACCACGATGCGCTTCACTTCACCGCGGCGATAGGCCTGGATGAACTTGTCGTATTCCTTGAAGGAGATACAACCGTTGGAATCGCCGTTCGGTCCGAGCAGGTAGCTGTGTGTCAGCAGACCGTTGCGGCCATAGATCGCGCTCTCGCCGCCGAGCGGCGTCATGCGCAGCGCGGGCACGCCGTGGAACAGCGCTTCGCGCGGCTTGAGGTCGTAGATATGCGGCGGCGTCACGCCGCGCATGCGCTCATGGGCGTAAGCGGGATTGTCCATGCGCGAGCCGAGACCGGAATGTGCCTCGAGCCGGGTGCCATCGGGCATGTAAACGCGCTTGGCGGTGATGTCGTAGACCGCGGTCAGGCGATCCATCTCGTTCGGCTGGTTGGCTGCGTGCTCCGCATCCTGGCCGTTCGCAAGCACACCGCCGTCGGAGCCGGCATAAGCGAGCACCGGGCCGCTCTTCGGCGCGTTGCCGCCGAACAGTTTCTCGAAAATGTTGAGATCGGCGTTCTTCGGCTGCGTGGCCAGCGCCATGCGGGCGCGCTGCACCAGCGCGTCGTGACCATAGACGCCGCCCTTCGGCGTCGGCGCTATACGCGACGACGGGCCCTGCTGCTCGTTCTGCGCCGTTGCCGGCGCATCCTGCGGACGCACGGCCGGCATCGGAATGCTGGCGATGAGCTGCTTCACCGTCGGCGACGGCTGCATCAAGGCGACTTCCTGCGGCTTCACCGCCGGTGCCGGCACGGTCGGCTCATCCGCGACGCGGCGGGCAAAGCGATCCGGCACGGCGCCCATGGAATTCGGTGCGAACCAGGCGACCTCGCGATCGGACTTCGGCGCTGCCATCGGCGCGGAGCCGGCCAGCGGCGTGCGGCGCGCGGGCTCGAAGCGATCGGAGAAATTGGCGTTGGGCTCGGCGCGGACAATGCGCTGGTTGAAGCGCTCGGCGAAGGACGAAGCGGACACACCAGCATCGGGCGTCAGACTGGCGGTGACCATCGACGGTTCGATGTCGCTGCCGTGGAAGAGTTTACCGGCGAGAGTCCAGCCACCGGTGAGAGCCACGGCAGCCAATGTAGCGCCGGCCCAGAAGAACGTACGTGAATTGGAGTGCGACGTCGTGCTCGACACTGCTCGGCCTTGGCGAGAGGGCGCTTGAGAATTCAACGCACGTCTACGGTCACTCATACGCCTGGCGTCCACACAAAATGACTGCGCGTCCTGCGAGCGATGCGCCGGCGGATCACAAAATCCACGGCAGCAATCCCGCAGGAATGCGGAGCGCCATTAAGGCGAGTTTTAGTTAAATGCGGATTAATCGGATCGTCCCCACCAAGTCCCCATTGCTGTCTAACAGCCTGCCAATCATGGCCTTTTTGCGTGCCTGAAGGCAAGGCTTCACGTCTCTGTGACAGCTTTTTTGCCGTCCCGTTTCGGGACGCCGGTCGCTGCCCGAGAGGCGTGTGGATGGTTTTTGCCGAGCCTAGGCGGCCCGGCTTGCCCCGGGCTTGCCCCTCATCGTGACGTCTCCCCGGCAGAATCGCACGGCCGGCCAGGGAGAGCTAAGCTTCAGTAATCGTTAATAATTCAGCTTGGGATACCAATCTGTTCCGCGCCCCTCCGGGGTGCAATCGAGGACAGTCCAGATCGGCATCAGGTCCGGAGCGCCGCGCGGATCCTGGCCCGGATCGGCGGTGGCCCCGCTCATTTCGCCGGCCCAGAAATGCCGGATGGAACCGTCCCGCCGGGTAAAAATATTGAAGGCCGCATCGTCCCCGCCATCTTTGGTCATCCCCAGATAATCCCGGCTGAACGCCCCGGTGGGGTCGGAAAACAACGGCAGGTGGTGCCAGCCGCGCTCGCGCTTGAAGGCACTGAGTCGCTCGATCGGCGACCGCGCGATCACTGCCAGCGCGACCCGCTGGGTGATGTCGGGCACCTCGCCGTCCCAGGCCGACAGCAGCGACGTGCACATCGGGCATGGCCGCTCGCGCTGCGGGCCGAACATGTAGGAGTAAGTGACGAGGGTCTGCTTGTCGCCGAACAGGCCTTCCAGCGACACCGGCCCGCTCTCGCCGATGAATTGATAGTTCGACGTCACCTCGCCGCCATCGGGCAATGCGCGGCGCAGCTCTGCGACGCGCTCGATGTGACGACGCAGTTCGATCTCCTCGATCAGCAGCGCATTCCGCGCGGCACGGTAATCGGCGCTCTCATTGGGAAAGCGATAGGTGTTCGACTTCACGAGTTCGGCAGCGGGGATCAGGGAACCGGTCATGGCGTGTCCTCCGTGAGTTGATTGAACGTGGCGTGACTGGAAGACGTTCCGGAACCGGCGATGCCGACACCGGCGGCAAAAGAGACTTCGGAGATTGACGCCCCCGGCGCGCATGTCATTGAGTATCCCGATGCGCCTTTTTCACTTCAGCGACGACAGCAATATCGAAGTCTTCATGCCGCGCCCCGTTCGGACGCCGGTGCCGCACGCGATCGGACAAGAGCGGCTGAACCGGCCGCTGGTTTGGGCCATCGATGACTGGCATCAGGCGATGTTCTTGTTCCCGCGCGATTGTCCGCGGATCTTCGCCTGGCCAGTGGAAGCGACGACGCCGGAATATCTCTCGGCCTACAGGAAAATGACCTCCTGCCGCATGGTTGCGCATATCGAGCTCGGCTGGCTGGATCGGCTCTCTCACACCACGATCTTTCGTTACGAACTCGCTGCCGATGGATTTGAATCGCTCGGCGATATGGGCATGTGGGTCTCGTCATCGCCGACCATGCCGGTGAATGTCGAGCGCATCGACAATATGGAGAAGGCCTTGAGCGACGCCGGCGTGGAGCTCCGCGTATTGCCGTCACTGACGACTCTGGAGCCGCTGTGGGAAACATCGCTTCATGTCAGCGGCATCGGCCTCAGCCATGCGAAGGACGGACCAATCACACTGCCGCGGCGGGCGAACTAGCGCGGCGCTTTCTTCCTTGTCCCTCCCCGGAGCGCAGCGACTGGGGAGCGACTGTCTTTCGGGTCAAGCGTTTTTGGGCTGCCATGGCGTTTTGTCCCGGAGGATGGCGTTGAGGATGGTGAGGAGCTTTCGGGCGACCGCGATGATGGCAACGAGCTTCGGCTTACCGGCAGCCA